>Ga0247610_10000047_pt1 | contig 185768 bp, 153 predicted proteins | sample 174DNAGHGhighgp2_FD_193483 | JGI IMG/M metagenome (GOLD analysis project Ga0247610, IMG submission 193483) | Sheep rumen microbial communities from Palmerston North, Manawatu-Wanganui, New Zealand - 1742 DNA GHGhigh gp2 | ecosystem: Host-associated > Mammals > Digestive system > Stomach >...
AAATACCAGCCGCAGCTTATTGCCTCTATGGGATAGCTGTGTCTTAACGTCAAATAATCAAGTCAAATGGATGGATAAACGAACACTTTCGCAAGCCAAGGATGCCTTTTGAGGCACTCAAACCAACTGAACTGATTCAGAAGGTAAGGCTTCCACTCACAAATGTAAATTTTTAGAACTTACCTGTATACAATAATAAGTCTTGCGTGAATCATACAGCCTATTTCGACTTCTACTGATACAAATGAGGTTTGAATGAGAAAAATGGGGGGATGATGTCTCTATCTTCCACTTTTTTTATTACTTTTGCAACCAAAATCATTCAAAAATTAACAAGATGAAAAAGAATCTCAAAAATTCTACCATTTGTATTCATGGTGGATGGGAACCTAAGAACGGTGAATCGCGCCAGCTTCCCATCATCCAAAGCACTACGTTTAAATATGACAACTCTGAGGAGATGGCAATGCTCTTCGACTTGAAGAAAGAGGGCTATTTCTATACTCGTTTGCAAAATCCTACCAATGACGCGGTGGCAAAGAAGATTGCCGCGTTGGAAGGTGGAGTGGGGGCTGTGCTCACCTCTTCGGGACAGGCTGCCAACTTCTATGCTGTATTTAATATATGTGAGGCTGGTGACCATATCGTTTCTTCGAGCGAGATATATGGAGGAACATTCAACCTCTTCGGAGTGACGATGAAGAAGTTGGGCATTGAGTGTACGTTTGTCTCTCCTGAAGCTACGGAAGAGGAGATAGAGGCAGCGTTCAAGGAGAATACGAAGGCATTGTTCGGCGAGACGATCTCCAATCCTGGTTGCCACGTGCTCGATATCGAGAAGTTTGCCCGTATCGCACATCGTAAAGGAGTGCCGTTGATTGTTGACAATACGTTTGCCACTCCCATCAATTGCCGACCCTTTGAGTGGGGAGCAGACATCGTGACACATTCCACGACAAAATACATGGACGGACACGCTACGCAAGTGGGCGGAGCAGTGGTAGATAGTGGCAGCTTTGACTGGGATGCTCATGCGGAGAAATATCCCGGACTGTGTACACCGGATGAGAGTTATCACGGATTGACCTATACCAAGGCGTTTGGAAAGATGGGTTACACCACCAAATTAGTGGCACAGTTGATGCGTGACTTAGGTTCTATTCCTGCACCCCAAAACTCGTTCTTGCTCAATTTAGGTTTGGAGACCTTACATCTGAGAATGGCTCAACACTGCAAGAATGCACAGAAGGTAGCCGAGTTCCTGCATGATGACCCACGTGTGGCTTGGGTTCACTACAGCGGATTGAAAGATGATGCTTGTTATGAACTCTCACAAAAGTATCTTCCAAATGGCTCGTGTGGCGTGATGGCATTTGGCTTGAAGGGAGACCGCGACACCGCCATACAGTTTATGGACTCGCTGGAACTGATTAGCATCGTGACTCATGTGGCAGATGCCAAGACCTGCGTGTTGCATCCTGCCAGTCATACCCATCGCCAATTGAGTGATGAGCAACTGAAAGAGGCAGGTGTGGCTCCCGACTTGATACGCTTGTCTGTGGGTATCGAGGACATTGACGACATCCTGGACGACATCCGTCAGGCATTGGATAAGATTACCAAGTAATGTTAACGCCCATCGACAAGCTGGCGTTGGAACTCAATGGAATCATCTCTTTGCTCATTTTGCCTAAGAGGTGATCCATTCCTATAAAGAAATTAAAGTGGTTGGGGTGGATGTTTATAATCCATCCCAAACTTGTAGTATAGCTATTGGCGGCAATGCTCACACCACCATTGAGCCATTGCAACGGTTCGATGTTGGCACTCAGTCGCATTTCCGTCCAAGTGTGCTTGCCTTGCAGACGTGTGGAACTCAACGCACCGAATTTCAATGGGCGATAGGAAGGCAATGAATATTGGCAAGCCAAGTTGATGGTTGCCCCGATGGTAGTCAACCTGCTACCTTTGTCGCCCATGTCCTTGAGATTATAGAAGTCGCTGATTTGGTCAGCATATTTGTCAGCCTGGTGAGTGGCGTGATTAGGCTTTCCCTTGATGAAATCAACATCGTGGAAACCATCAAAGACAAATTCTTTTTCTAAGTTGGTAGCGTACATGTCGTTTTTCCAACTGATAAAGCCAAGGTCCAGCAAAGACGCACTTACCTGCCAATCGTCTGAAATCTTGTAAATACCGCCCAAGTCAATGCCCAATCCAAATCCATTGATGCCTACTCCGTCGAATTTGACATTATTGATACGTCGGTAAGAGCCAGGCCGAGAGTCGTACTCTCTTTCCTCCGTTTTGTATTGAAACCCTTTCATAGACACGTGAGCCTCAGATTCAGCATGAATAGTCCATTTGTCCGTATTCTGCAAGTCGGCTTTCACATTGTTCATCTCCACCGAAGCCTGTCCTATACCTAATAACACCTTAGCCTTGGCACCCAGTCTCAAACGCTCGTTGATTTGGCGAGAATGACCAAATGTCAGTTCGGTAAAACTCTGAGCCATGAATGCAATGTCTCCAATATCATAATTCTTGTTGCTGGTATTGGTAGCCATTTCAAAAAGTTCGTATGGAATCTTGCCATAAGCCATTCCACGCACGTTAAGTTCGATGGTATTGTAACCACCGAATTTCTGAAATCCGGCAGAAAGAATAGAGACATTGGCTTGCGCATTCACCTTGTTGTTACCCGTGCTAAACCCTTCCAACTGATTTGAGATATAAGGATTCATGAAAGTAGTCAGTTCCTTGTTGCTCTGTTTGGGATAGAGCGGATTGTCGCGCACGATGTCCTGATACCCAAAGTTTCCCATCGTCTTCACGTTGACGTTTCCCAGTCCGGGAATGGAGATATAAGATTTCTCGTTGCCTAATGCAGGGTTCATCTCATGGCGATAGAGAAACTCGTCAATGAAATACCCCGAATGAAGGTTTTGTGCCGAAACGTTCAGGCACATGGCAAAAAGTATGGTGAGAATGATATGATGTCTTTTCATGTCGTTTCGAGCTGTTTAGTTAAAGTCTCCAATGAGTTTTCCATGTTTCTTGATAACGATGTTTTTGAGCCTGACGGTTTGCTTGAGGGCATTGATGGGTATTCCCGTAACGGGATTCTGCCCGTTTTCGTCGTTGGCAGAGCCAATCATGTGGAATTTGATTTGGTCGAGCGTCTTAAACACGTCGTTGTCTGTTGCCTTTCCGATAATGGTAATGTGGCATTCAGAGGGAGTAACACCATCTTTAGATGCAGGAACCACCTTGTCCATCGTAAAGTTCAGACGATCCGTGCTGATGCTATCGCCTTTGTTGTCAATGCCGTGAGCCGTTACCTTGATGTATGCAGGAATCTTATTCTCCACATCAGCATCCATCTGCACGTAACCATCAATCTTGCTTACCCCGTTTTCGTTGATTTCCTTGAATCGCAAGTCTTTCACCCAATCGTGCATCTGCTTCAGGGTGTCATTGTGTACGATTTGTGCACCTTCAGCAAGAGCGAGCGAATTGGTCAATGTATAATAGGTGTGAGAAGAATACTGATGTCCAAACTTCAGTTCAGTCCATCCCGTGCTTGCATTCGTAATCTTCACGTCCACCAGTTCCACCTTACAGGGAAGGATATTGATGACATCCGTGATATTGGGAATGACCACCACGGTGGTGTCTCCATGAGATTCGGCAGGTATCCTACGTAAGCTGATCACACCGCTTCCCTTTCCTTTCATGACGAATGGCGGTACGTCCATCACGGCAAACTCATATCTGAATCTGTCAGAAGCCACGAGTCTTCCTGTTACCAGTCCGTCAACGGGTAAGTCGTTGGTGTAATTCAGGTTGATGTGTGGGTCGTATAACTTGAGTCTTACGTCTGGGTCGTCTAAGAAGACGGGATAGCGGTTGACAACCAATTTTCCTAAGATGTCTCTGTCGTAGTTGATGTCAAACTTACCAATACATCCCGTAATCTTAGTGTCGCTGATGTTGGCGCTGCACATAGCCGAGAAGATGTAAGGCTCCTTGAGATAGAAAACGTTCACGTCTTCCAGTTTTACCGTACCCGAAATCACCACTTCGCCTTTGGCATACAAGCGTTTCCCCTTTTCAAAGATGATGTAATTGTTCTTGTCTTTCTTGGTCAGGTCCATACCCTTCAGCGTGATGTCTAATTCCGCATATCCTTTTGATGGAGGCACTACGTCACGCAAGGTGAAGGTATTGGTCTCATCCATCGTGCAAGGTTGTCCTTCAAACACGATGCTTTCCACATCGATATAGGTAGGCATGGTAAATTTCACCTCAGCCAGTTTCTTGAGCACCTGCACCACATTCTCGTTGAAGGTCATTCTCATGTGCATGGTAGCTTCGGTGTTGACGTATCTCAGTTCGCTTATCTCTTCGGGAATATTGGTCGTTTCATATTCCAGATTTGCCACAGTACGCTCGATAGTCACTTCCTTTTTCACCTTACGGGCACGTACTTTGCTGCTTTCCTTCTCCGAAAAGTCCTTCAGGTTGATGACTATTTCCTTTTCACGTGTGATAGACGATGAGATAGTGATAGGGTCAATGGAAGTGGACATGTTGAATGGAGTGGTATTCGTTCCCGTGAGCTCGTATGTTCCGTCATCTTTCACGTGTACAAATACGCTTCCTTCAATCTCGAAGATGTCTTCCAATGGAATGCCATTGGTGGAGTTGTTTCCATAAAGCGTGAAGTTGTCACCGCCAACACCTACCGTGGCATCTATCTTGTCCATGTCGTAATGTTTGTCGATACAACTGGTGAGGCAAACCATACATGCAATTAACCATGCAAATCGCAAAAAATATCTGTTATAGATGAGTTTAACCATTTTGTTTCTAAATGTAATCATGTGTACTCCTTATGAAAAAGATGTAAAAAACGATTGCAAAATTAATCAAAAAATACATAAAACATGAAGTATTTATGAAATTTTGAACATTTTAAGAGCCTATCTGTTGCAAAAGTCTATTTTTTTGTTTTACTTTGTAACATCAAAGGCAACTTCAAGGGTTGTGATTGTGGTCACACTATTGACAAAATGTTTGGAGAAAAAGGAAAATTATTCGATTTTTATTTGGTAATTACGGGTTAAAAGATTATTTTTGCGGTGCAATATTGACTATTTGTAACTCAAAAACCTATTTAACAATTACTATTATGGAAGTCGAGAAAATTATGCAAGACCTGCAGCGTAAGCACCCAGGTGAACAAGAGTACCTTCAGGCAGTCAGAGAAGTTTTGATTTCTATCAAAGATGTGTACAACCAACACCCTGAATTTGAAAAGGCAAAGCTCATAGAACGTATCGTGGAGCCGGAGCGAATCATCACTTTCCGTGTACCTTGGACAGATGATAAGGGAGAGGTGCATGTGAATCTTGGATACCGTGTGCAATTCAACAGCGCAATAGGTCCATATAAAGGTGGTATTCGATTCCACTCTTCAGTAAACCTTTCTATCTTGAAGTTCCTGGGATTTGAGCAGACGTTCAAGAACGCTCTTACCACATTGCCTATGGGTGGTGGAAAAGGTGGTTCTGACTTCTCTATCCGTGGAAGGAGTGATGCGGAGGTGATGCGTTTCTGCCAAGCGTTTATGACGGAGTTGTATCGTCACATCGGACCAGACGAGGACGTGCCTGCTGGTGATATTGGCGTTGGTGGAAGGGAAATCGGTTATCTCTTCGGAATGTACAAGAAACTCACCCATCAGTTCCAAGGCGTTCTCACGGGTAAGGGACTTGAATACGGTGGTTCTCGCATTCGTCCGGAAGCTACGGGATATGGAGCCATCTACTTTGTCAACCACATGCTGTCCACCCGTAACGAAGAAATCAAAGGCAAGACCATTGCCTTGAGTGGATTTGGAAACGTGGCTTGGGGAGCTGCCAAGAAGGCTACCGAGTTGGGCGCAAAGGTTATTACCATCAGCGGTCCTGATGGTTACATCTACGATCCGGCTGGCTTGGATGAGGAGAAGATTGCCTATATGTTGGAATTACGTGCCAGTGGCAACGACGTGTGTCAACCATACGAGGAGGAGTTTGAGGGCGCTCAGTTCTTCGAGGGAAAGAAACCTTGGGGACAGAAGGCAGATATCTATCTTCCTTGCGCAACTCAGAACGAGTTGAATGGTGTTGATGCTGATATGATTTTGGCTAATAAACCTATCTGTATTGCCGAAGTGAGCAACATGGGATGTACGGCTGAGGCTGCCGAGAAGTTTGTGGCTGCCAAGGCTCTCTTCGCTCCTGGCAAGGCTGTAAATGCCGGTGGTGTGGCTACGTCTGGCTTGGAAATGACGCAAAACTCCATGCGACTTACGTGGAGCAACCAGGAAGTGGACGAGAAGTTGCACTATATCATGCACTCTATCCATGAGCAATGCGTGAAATATGGTACTGAACCTGATGGATATATAGATTACGTGAAAGGTGCTAATATCGCAGGATTCATGAAGGTTGCCAATGCCATGATGGCACAAGGAATCGTATAAACCAATAACTCAAAATAGTGAATTATCGAAGAGTAATAGTATTTTTATTTATCATGTATGTTGGCTTTACTGCTCTGAGTGCACAAACGCAGAGCGGTAAAGCCACTTTTTATGCTAAAAGGGCAACAGGGGCAAGAACTGCCAATGGAGAACGGCTTCATCATGACAGCATGACTTGTGCGCATCGTACGTTCCCGTTTGGTACGTTGTTGCGGGTGACAAATCCCAGGAATGGAAAAGAGATCATCGTCAGAGTGAACGATAGGGGACCGTTTGTCAAAGGTAGGATTATCGACTTGTCGTGGGGAGCTGCCAAGGAATTGGGTATTATCGCTCAAGGCGTGGCTATGGTTGAGGTAAGAAAGATTGGCGAGAAAAGTCGCGTTCCTTATAAGGATGAGGAAGAACCGCAAATGCCCGACTTGGAGATTGCCGTTACCAGTGCTCCATTGTTTGAAGAGTGGAAGAGCGACATGGAAGAAAGTCAGGTGGCTCCCAGTAAGGCTCTCGTGCCGGAGAAGGCACATAGTCATACCGTGAAGAAAAAGACGGAAAGTAAGTTGAAGGAGGCTTTGGAGAAAATCAAACATCTTGATTTCCACCTGTTCTGATTCCTTCTGAGAATGTTATCTGATAATAACAACTATCGTAAACCTATGGTTTGACCAATCGAAACCATACGTTTACGATAGCTAAATATAGTCTTTATGAGTGTTCACTCATAGCTTGACAAATAGCTGCTTATTTCCTGGTAGGAACATGAAACTCGCTGACCTTAGAGATGGCTTTGGTTCCTTGTACCACAGATACACAAATGCAAACTTGCCCATCCTTCAGGCGATTGTCAGCCTTGACCATTGCCGTATAACGAATACCCTTTCCAGGGTCTATACGCTCCACATGCATGTTGGGCGAGATAAAGATGTGCTTGTTGCCCGTGGTTTCCAAGACGGTGGGTTGAATGTCAAAAAGAGGAGCTTTCCCATGATTGTAAATCTCGAAAATCACCTTGCTCACTTCCCCACGGTTGATTACGCCATCCTGATTGTCATCTACGATGCGGGCGTTCCGAATCTCCAAAGCTGGCACATATTCCATTCCTTGCGCCAAGCTTTCAACGCTTGATGACATAGGCATAACGGTATTGGGCTTTTGTGCCGTATAGTCGCCAGTGTAGTCGCTTCCCTGGAAGTCGTATAGACGGTCGTCACCACTGTTGGAAGAGTCAAAGCCACTGTCTATAGCACCTTGTTGCTCAAAGCTTATTTGGTCATTCTTTGATTCTTGTGCTTTGCGTTGCATGACTTTACGGTAGTGATCGCGTACTTCTTCCCTGTCTTGCTTGTCTTTGGCAGAACCTATGGCTCCACCGACAATAGCTCCACCAGCCATTCCTACCATCGTTCCGACGTGTGAACCAAGCGGACCGTTGCTGATTCCGCCGATAGCAGAACCGAAAATAGAACCTAATGTGGCACCTGCATAGGCACCTGAACCTGTGTAGGTTCCGCAGCTACTCATGAGGAAAGCTGCACTAACAGCCATAATTAAAACCTTTTTCATGTCGAGAGTTTTTAATACACGTTGCAAAGATAATGTAATTTCACAAAATAAAAATGGCAAATTCCCTAAATCAAGTTAGGGAAATCCCTAAAAGTGGATTCTTTCTTCGCTACGGCATGTTCTTATTTGGTTCAAAACATCCTTTATTCCTTATAATTCGAGTATCAATGTTTGGCGAGCGCGTAGTTTGATATCCTTTCCGATGTTTACGTTTTTACCCGTGATGATGTTTCGGGCTGTTTTAGCTCCGTTCAATACCTCTTGGTAACGAGCTATTTCCATCGTGGCAGGGGCATTCTTTCCGTTCAGAATGGTAAGCGACGTCTTGCCGTTGTATTGTCGTGCAATCACGTAAACTCCTTTCCACGGGATGAACTGTGTCTGTTTGCCCTTGATAATCACGTTATTGCCCTGTCGCCAATGCAATAGTTTGCTCAGCCAAGTAAACATGGCATTCTCATCTTTCGTTCGCCCATCCTTGGTGAAGCAGTTACGCTTGTCGCCAGGAAAACCACCAGGGAAGTCTTTACGTACATATCCGTCGGTTATCTCCTTGGTGCCATTCATCAATATCTCCGTACCGTAGTAGAGTTGTGGGATGCGGTTGATGGTGAGCAATAGTGCCAATGCCTGTTTCAAGGCAAGCGTGTCTTTTCCGTTCCCAAGGAATCTGTCAGTATCATGGTTTTCGATAAAAGCCATTACGCTGGCGGGATTTACATAGAGGTAATCGTAAACCAATGAGTTGTAAATGCGGTTCAAACCTTTCCACCAATCATCCGTCTCTTCATTTTTAGCCTGACTCAGTTTGTCGAAGAAAGAAAAGTCCATCACGGTTTTCAAGTACGAGTTCATGGGAGTCAACTTAGAGTCTTTCTGCCATGCGGCGGTATAGGCAGGTTCTGTCACCCAGGTTTCTCCTACGGTGTTGAAATGAGGATATTCCATGTCCAGTACTTTCATCCATTGAGCCATTCCTTTGCGGTCGGCGTATGGGTAAGTGTCCATACGAATGCCGTCTATGCCTACGGTTTCAATCCACCAGATGCTGTTTTGGATAAGGTATTTAATCACGTGTGGATTTTGCTGGTTCAGGTCGGGCATAGTTGGCACGAACCACCCTTTCACCGTTTCTTTCATGTCAACCTTTGAAGCGTATGGATCAAGAACGGGAGTTAACTTGTACGACGTTTGTTGGAATCTTGTTCCCGTGGGATTGCTCGTTCCTTTTGAATCTTCCAACCATTCGGGAAGATTAAACCAGTCTTTCGCAGGCATGTCTTTCACCCACGGATGCTCAAATCCGCAATGGTTGAATATCATGTCCATGACCACTTTCAACCCTTTAGCATGTGCCTCGTCAATGAGTTGTTTGTACTGGGCATTGGTACCGAAACGTGGGTCCACGCGATAATAGTCGGTGGTGGCGTAACCGTGGTAGGTGGAGAAACCATTGTCGGTGTCGGGTGAATTGTTTTCCAGTACGGGTGTAAACCAAAGGGCAGTAACGCCCAGTTCATTGAAATAGTCAAGATGCTGGCGCACGCCTTCCAGATCGCCACCATGTCGTAATGATGGTTGTGTGCGATCTTCCTTGTAGGTATTCAGTCCTTTCATCTCCTTGACGTGGGTTGCCGACTGAGCAAACCTGTCAGGCATGAGCATATATAGTACGTCTGCATTGGTAAAGCCCACGCGCTTCTCTCCACTCATTTCACGATTATTCAAGGTGTATTCCACCTTCATTTTCTTCTTGCCTATCTGGAAGGTGAGAGGCATCTTGCCAGCCTTGGCATCTTTGAGGTTGAGATAAACCAACAAGTAATTGGGAGACTCCAACCGAACCAAACTGTCTATCCTCACGCCAGGATAATCAGTGGAAACCGTGGCTCCACCGATTCCTTGCCCATACACCATGAGCTGTAGTGATGCATCTTTCATTCCCACATACCAATTGGTGGGGTCAATTCGTTGTACTTTCACTTTCGTAGCGGCATTCATAGACATCATATATACTATCAATGATAGAATTAAAAATGTTTTTCTCATAACTCAAGTCATTTGGTTTTCACGTACAAAGATACTAATTTTCGCTAACGCATCAATAGATGTTGTTAGTTTTTTTATGGATTAGATGAATAATTGAAAAAAAATGTGTAAGTTTGCCAGTGAAATGAATCAGACTATCAATGTGAGAGGACGATTGGTTGCTTTGTGTCAACCGCAAGTGATGGGTATTCTCAATGCAACGCCCGACTCCTTTTATGAAGGGAGCCGTAAGCAAACGGAGCGTGAGATAGCTGAGCGAGCATTGCAAATCGTGGCAGAAGGAGGCTCTGTCATTGATGTTGGGGCATTCTCAACACGCCCGGGAGCCGTGGAAGTGAACGAGGAAGAGGAACAGAGACGCTTGTGTTTTGCCCTTGAAATCGTCAGGAGGGAACTGCCCGATGCTATCGTCAGCGTGGATACTTATCGTCCAGTTGTGGCTCGCCATTGCGTAGAGGAATGGGGGGCTGATATGGTAAACGACGTGTCGGAAGGTGGCTTGACGGGAATCGTGAATACACCCTTGCAAGAAAAGCTTGATATGTTTCAAACCATTGCTTCCTTACGCGTACCTTATATATTAATGTCTGTAAGACCTACTGTCAGGGAAATGTTGCTTGCTTTTGCCCAAGAGGTGCAAACGTTGCATGGGTTGGGCGTGAAAGATATTATCATAGACCCTGGCTTTGGCTTTGGCAAGACGTTGGAACAGAATTATCAAATCATGTCTGAATTGGATAAGTTGCAGGTACTCGACTTACCCTTGCTTGTAGGCGTTTCAAGAAAGAGCATGGTTTATCAGTTGTTGGGAGGCAATCCCTCTACCGCATTGAACGGGACAACCGTATTACATACCGTGGCGTTGCAAAAAGGGGCACAAATACTTCGTGTACACGATGTTCGTGAGGCTGTGGAGACAATACAAATCGTATCAAAATTATAACCAAGTAATAATATGTTGCCATTTGATTTTGGAATTAAGGATGTAATCGATGTCTTTTTGGTGGCATTGATGCTCTACTATATCTATCGGTTGATGAAAGAGAGCCGATCGCTCAATGTGTTTATCGGCATCATGGTTTTTGTGGTGATTTGGCTATTTGTGAGTCAAATCCTTGAAATGCGCTTGTTGGGGTCAATCATGGACAAGTTGGTTAGCGTAGGTGTGATTGCGCTTATCGTTCTTTTCCAAGAAGAAATCCGAAAGTTTCTCTATACCCTCGGCGCACACGAGCGATTTAAGTCTATCTATAAGTATTTCTCTTCTTCGCATTCTAAGAAAGAGAAAGTGGAAGACAAGGAAACCATCATGCCGATAGTGATGGCTTGCATGAACATGTCGAAAGCCAAGGTGGGCGCATTGATTGTGATTGAGCGTAGTACTCCTCTTGATGATATTATCGATACGGGCGACCGCATCAATGCCAATATCAACCAACGATTGATAGAGAATATTTTTTTCAAGAACTCACCTCTTCACGATGGAGCAATGATTATCTCCAAGAAACGAATCTTGGCTGCTGCTTGTATCCTTCCTGTTTCTCACGATTTGAATATACCAAAGGAATTAGGACTTAGGCATAGGGCTGCAATGGGAATCTCACAAGACAGTGATGCGATAGCTATTGTGGTGTCTGAGGAAACGGGAAGAATCAGCGTGGCGGTGACGGGAGAATTTAGACTGAGACTGTCTGCTGAAGAACTTGAGGCTGTTCTGGCAAAGGAGATGGAAGGGGTATAAATCTCAAATGGAGGGGATATAAATCCCGTTTCTTTGTCTTTGTGACTTTAGTAAAAAAACGTATAATAACGATTTGATTACTTAAAACATGTTAAATGATTCTGTTTTTCCGTAGGAAAGTTTTGGAAAAATAGAATAATTGATTAAATTTGCATTGTGTTTTTCATAGTATTAGATTTAAGGTTAACAAGTGGTCGCCAGCGGGCGACCTTTTTTGTTATATTAGTAGGTGATGTTTCGGCTCAAGCGAAAAATATTGAATTATTCACACTATGAAGACAGATATTCTAATGACGTTTTAAGAATATTCTTTAGAAGGTAAGTAGCATTCTGGTTACGTGCCACACCCTCGGAGAGTTTATAGGTGTATGTGATTTCGTCGGAGAGTTGGATTTCAAAACAATAGTTATGGAAACGGGCGGGATATTCCTGCTGCATCTTGGAGAGTTCAAGGTCATGGGTGGCGATAATGCCTGTTATGGGAAGTGTGGACACAGACTGGAGGAATAGGCGTGACCCATTGAGTTTGTCAAGCGAGTTTGTTCCTTTTAGGATTTCATCAAGGATGATAAGCGTATGACGGTTCTGTTGGCAAGTCTTGATAAGTTGTTGTAACCGTAACAGTTCGGCATTGAAGTAACTGATGCCGTGGGCAAGGTCGTCAGTAGTACGCATACTGCTGAAAAGGGAGAAGAGTGAGATGCGCAGATGCTTGGCAAAGACGGGCATTCCGCATGTGGCAAGTATGTAATTGATACCAATGGAGCGGAGGAATGTACTCTTACCAGCCATGTTCGCCCCAGTGATGATGTAATAGTGTTCATTACTGATGGTAAAGTTGTTGCTCACAGCTTTTGTTCCAAGGAATGGATGGTAGAGTTCATGAGTCTCATAAACCACTTCGTCGGAATCCACCAGTTCTGCATCTGTAGCTATCGGTTCATTGTATCGGAATGTTGCCATCGACACCAAAGCATCGAAGTGACTCACAGCCGCAATCCATTCATCGATATGCAACATATAGCGGTCTTGCCAAAGAAGGAAACGCCGTACGATAAAATAGTCTGCCAGATAGAGTGCATCGGATAAGGGTATCCATACTTCGTTTCGTCGGTCAAGATCGTTAATGATTCCCTTCAACAGTTGGAAAGATTTGAGAGCATCCTGTTCTTCGGCAGATAACTGACTGATGATGCTATGAGCCTCGTTACTTTTAAGGTCGGATGTTACGATTAGCATGATCATGTTGACGTATGTGCCTAATCTCGGAAGGATGATGTTGATGATTTGATTGATACGTTTCAGGGTACGACCGAAAAGAAAATAGACAGCCATAATTTGTATCAATACCCATATCATCGGGATTGTTCCTGACAGTGGACCAAAGATGGCTCCAACCAATAACCCGTAGAAGACGAAAATACTTACAATAGCTGCGAAATAGGTGAAGCGATGGGCTGCAAGGCGAGAAACTTTTAACTGCTGCACCTTATGCAAAGCTTTCAAGATGTCGGCAGTGTTAATCTGTTGCCTACAGCCTTGTGCAAGGAATGCTGTTCTCAACGGTTCCCTTTCAGAGAGTTCATGAATAACTTCGCGTCGTTTCTTTATCTCGTCAATAGTTCGCACTCGTGTTTCTGCCAACTCATTCGCCAAGAAATCACTGCCGCCAGTAGTAACAGTGCGATTGATGCGATTGAACAATGACTGAGGGCCGAAAATGTCAAGATCGAGTGAAAACTCATGATAGGGATTGACATATTGCTCACCAGAAGGAAAACCGGAAAATTCGCCGTTCAGATAGTCCTGTTCTTTCTGGTACACACTGCGAAGATTTTCTTTTTCTTCTGACAATCGTCTGTTCCTATTATCTTTCCACCGTATAGCCACGTATGTAACAATGAACAACGCTGCCACCACCAATGCAACCACATTGCTCCACATCGTGTAAGCTACGATACACCCAATAGCCAAAGCTATGGCGGACAATTCCAAGACGATAAACAGATGGTTATGTTTGTTCAGTTGCGTAATTTCATCCGTCAGTGTCTTGATGCGCTCGGTATATAGTTGTTTTGGGGTTGAACCTTGAGAGTCTGTATTGTTTATGATTTTTTTCATAATTGCTGTCGATTATCATTTTGGGTGACAAAGTTACAAAGATTTATGTTTTTTTCGCCTTTTCGTGTAGCAAATAATAACTTTGCAGCGACTAAAGATTAAAATGTCAAATGTAAACACCAAAGAAATGAATGCTAATGAAAAAGATACAGGTGAGCACCATGCATCATTTGAACAGCTGGTGCGAGCACACAAGGCAACCATCTATACCGTCTGCTATATGTTCAGCAAGGATCAGGACGAGGTGGCCGACCTCTATCAGGAGTGCCTCATCAACCTGTGGCGAAGTTGGCCGAACTTCGAGCATCGCAGCGACGTGCGGACGTGGATATACCGCATCTGCCTGAACGTCTGCGTCAGTCTCGACCGTAAGAAGCGGCGCCATCCGACCATCCCACTGACGATGGACATCAACCCCTACGAGGAGGATGACCAGAACTCGCGTCAGATGGAGATACTGCGCCAACGCATCAACAAGTTGCCAACCTTCGACCGTGCCATCGTACTGCTGTGGCTGGAAAATATGAGCTACGATGAAATTGGTGCCATTGTGGGTATTTCTGCCAAGAATGTCAGCGTCAGGTTGGTGCGCATCAAAGAACAACTGAAAAGAATGAAATAGAAATGATAAACGTAGGTTCCGGAACTACACCTATTATTAATAATAAATAGCATACAATTATGGAAACTCAGACAAACAATAACAACATCCCTCAGAACGAAGTAGATGAATTCCGCGAGCAGCTTGCCCTGTTCAAGCTGCGATTGGATCATCAGGAAATCATCAACGACCGACTCATGCGTCGCTCAATGAACGCTCGCATCAGCATCTTCACCAAGACCAGCGTCATTGTAGATACTGTCGTATTGCTCATCATGCCTCTCGTCTTTTGGGCGTTTTCCAAGATGAGCGTTTCTTGGTATCTTACACTCATCCTGCTCTTAGGTGTTATCGTCGAACTTGCTTATAACATCATTTGCCATCGACAAATACAGCGACTCTTCACCGAAGGCAACGACCTGCTGACCGTTCGCCGTGGACTGCTGAAGTTTAAGAAGGCAGAGCGCCAGGCGATGCTCATATCCTTACCGCTGATCACTCTTTGGGCACTTGCCTTATGCTGGCAGTTAGGAGTCTTCGCAGATAATCCGACAGAAAGAGTTGCAACCATCGGCATCAGGGTGGGCATAGGATTCTTCATCGGCTCTCTCATTGTTTTCTGCGGCTATTTCTGCGAGATGCACCGCGTGAACCGCTCCATCCGCGAGATTGACGAACTATCCGCTGAATAATATTCAGTCTTCTTCATTACCTCAACGCTCTCTCGTTATGAAGCTGACACAGCCTATATGGTTCGTGTCAGCTTTTGTTACCTCTCAATTTGCCATAGAAGCTCTTTCGCTCCCCATCAAATAATTCAGGTTTGACTCTAATATCCCATTCGCGAGGTATCCACCTCCTTCTTTTGCTTCTCTTTGAAGTTGCCGATGCGGTAGATGGCGGTGAAGGAGTAGTTGGTGTAGGGCATCCAGACGCGCATGGCGTAGTCCTGATTGGCTATCGTGGAACTGGTGCTCATGTGGGCATTCAGGATATTCTCGCCTTTTGCCACGAGACTCCACTTGCCGTTCTTCGAGGTGTAGCGGAGCGTGGCATTGAGTTGCAGAAAGGGATTGATGTCATAGACACCTTGAATGGCTTTGGTCTGGAGGAAGGGGGTGAGGATGAACTGGATGTTGTGCTTTTGCGACAATCGGGCTACAGCCATACCGCCGAGGATACCTGAGAGACGGGCGCGGTCGATAGGCAAGTCGAAAAATTGGCTCTTGTCGTGGCGGTAGAGTGCGGTGGCATTGATGTTACCGTTGAGCCAATTGCCGACGCGGAACTGAGCCGAGGCTTGCAGACCGAAGTAGTTGGAGTAATCGAAGTTGGTCTCCTTCATGATGACAGCCATGCGGTCCGTGGGCTGGTAGGCCATCTGCACGAAGTAGTCGGGTTCCAGCATGGCTAAGGCGGTGAAGGTGTATTTTCGGTTGAGTTGCCACATCAGGTTGATGTCGTATTTCGACATGGGTTTCAAGTCTGGATTGCCCCATATCTCGCTGTAGGCCGAGGCGTAGTATATGCTGCTCATGGTGCTCCAGTAAGTAGGATAGACAGCCTCACTACTGAAGGAGAGATTGAGCATATTCTGGTCATTGACGTTCCACATCGCATTGAACTGCGGATAGATGCGCCACTCGTTCCACTTGGTGGCATGATACTGTTCGGCTGTCACAGATGTTTCAAGGCTCAGCGACTGGCCTATTTGTTTGCTCAGACCGACGTATCCGTTCAGGATGCGTTCGTCGTAATCGACATGTGAGGTAGCATCAGACAGGGGATGACCGCTGGCATCGAAGGTGGTCTGATAACTGTTGTTATTGGTAAACTGCGCCTTGCCGCCGTAACTCAGTTCCCAGCCTTTCGGCAGCGCGTGGGTCTGGTCGGCGGTGAAAAGCCATTTGCTCACCTTCTGACGGCTGTCAACATTGAGGTTGCGACTGATGTCATTCAGTTTTCCGTCAAGATGCTGTGCGCTTGGCTCTTGGTAGTTGGTGTAAGATACGCCAAGCTGCAGACCGAAGGGTACAACGTAAGAGGCATCCACATTGTGCAGGTAGGTATGCTGGCGAGAATTTTGCACTGACTGCGCCGTGCCTGTTGTGGTGTTGGTGGAGCGGGTACTGTTCCATTGTCCCGTATAGTTCAAACTCAGACGGTGGTCGTCGCTGATGGCATAGTCTATGCCGATGCGGTAGTCATGGTCGGTGCCGTCGCTGCGATTGCGGGTCTTATCGCTGTAGGATACACGCTGACCATTTAGCGGATGGTTCGCCTCATGCTCCACCTGTCCGTAGCCCGTGCCATGGGTAAACTTATATGATGCGTCAATACCTAATTTTCCGTGATTATAAATGATGCTTCCACCTGCATAGCCCGTGCCGTATTTGTGTTGTCGCCAACCGCCCATTAGTTGTCCTGATAGCTGGTTAGTTCCTGCAAAGTCCTTCGTGATGATGTTGATAGCCATGCCCCGTACATGGTATTTCGCAGGAGCCGATGGCATTACCTCTGCCTTGGCAAGCATGGCTGCAGGCATCTGCTTCAATCGCTCTACCACCTTGTCGGCACTCAGTGTAGTAGCCTTGCCGTTGATGATGAGGGTCACCGCCCGACCAGAGAACATGATGGTGCCGTCCATCTCACTCACTCCTGGAATACTGGTCAGCGCATCGTAAGCATTGTCGGCAGGATAGAATCGCAGGAGCATAGGCATGTTATAGATGATGTGCCCGTTTTCGGTGCTCGAAACGATGTGTTCGCCTGTCACCTGCACACCGTTCAACCTGATGGTTTCTGGCTGCAAACGTATTGTTCCCAATTCTGGTTGATTACAGATTTTGTATATGGTCTTGTAACCGACGTAGGAGATACGTGTGAGAACTGTGGGCTGTTTGTATGGAATTGCGAAATAGCCGCTTTCATTGCTGACACCACCACTGAGCAGGGTGGAGTCGGCGGGATTGAGAATAGTGACGTTGGCGTATGCCACGGACTTGCCTTGTTCGTCAATGATGGTGCCTGTCAGGCGACGGTCAGTCTTGTGGGTACATTCCACATAGATTTCGCGGTCATCTGTTTTTACGGTAATGCGCACGGGATAGAAGCCTATCATCTGTTGGATGGCATCAGGCACAGTCTTACGCGAGACAATGGTGGTGATGCGGAAGTCTTCCAGTTCATTGTAGAGAAAGTTGATGACGTATTTCGTCTGCTCGTTGTTCAAGCCAAGCAGGGCTTCGCTGAGTGACATATTATTATATGTGTGGCTGATGCGCTGTGCATAGGTATCGGTTGCCTGTAACAAAAGGCAGACCATAAGCGTTAAAACATATAGTGCGTGTCTCATTTTACCACTAGCGTTTTATCTTCCATGCCGATGTTCACGGCCTCGAAGGTGTTCAACTTTTCTACTACACGCGTAAGGCTGTCTTCACGTTTCCAAACGAAATGGAAACGGAGCTCGCGAGCTGTTTCATTCTCAAACTCTACCTGCATTCCGTGGGCAACTGCAATGGTCGTTAGCATGGAGTCGAGTGGCACGTTGTCGAAGACGTATGAAACCTCATCTCCAACCTCTTTCTCAGTGGAGAGAGGAGCAGTTACCTTCTCCACCGTATCCGAAACTTGAGTGTAGTCACTACTCTCGTCTTTCGGAGAGGGGTTGGGCGTGAGGCTCCAGATGGCAGCAAAGGCAATGCCCGAAGCCAAGAGCACACCGAAGAAAGAGGCGGCAACCTTATGAAGTGAAAAGTGATGGGTGAAGAGTGAAAAATGTTTTTTGGACTCTTCTTCATCGAGAGCATCCAGTTCCTCGGCATGGAATGCTGCAAACTTCTCCCATTCGTTATCCACGTCTGGGGTGTTGTTTTTAAGTTGGCTTCGCCTTCTTCCTCCTCGCTCGGCAGAGTTGATGCAAGCATCACTCTGCTCTCGCTCGTTCATCAGCTCATCGTGTATAAAGGCACGTTTAGCAAAGCCAAGCTGCTGTACAAGCCGGCGCATCTCGTCGTCGGCGAGTATCTGCTGCATCTGTGCGTCAGTTATTTGTTCTGGGTGGTCTTGCATTTTCAAAAGCCACTCTATACGCTGTTTTTCGGTCATCATATTGCTTTTGAGTTTGAATTGAAATTCGTCGCAAGGCGAGTGCAGAGGTAAGCTCGCTTACTTTTGCCGAGCCGCCGCAGGATTGCGCGTAGCGAAATACTTCCAGATTTTCTCCACTGACTGCTTCAGGTGGGTGTGGACGGTCTGACGGCTGACGTTCAGTGCTTCCGCCACCTCCTGACAGGTCATTTCTCGTAGGTAACGCAGTCGGAAGATTTTCTGCTCCAACGATGAAAGGTTATTCCGCACGTAGCGCATCAGCTCTTCCATCTGCATTTGCTCTTCTGCTGTATCGTTGCTGACGAGTGTGTCGCTGTCCTCAGTGAGCAAGCGTGTAAAGCGTTCTTTCACTTGCTTGTGTTGCAACACATTCAGGCAACGGTGGCGCACACTTGTCAACAGGAACGCTCGTGTGTTGTCTGTTCTCATGACGATACTGCCACTGAGCAGACTGGCGAACACCTCGCTTACCACGTCCTTGCTCTCCGCTTCATCGAAGAGCAGCGTGAGTGCCAGATGGTACATCTCGGTGTAGTGCGTCTTGAACAGACTTTCAACATCTTTTCGTGTCATATATTTATAAGACAGTTCAGACGAAGAAAATGTAAAGCGGAAATGCGATTTTTTTCAATTCAAACTCATTTTTTCTGCTTTTCATGGAATTTTTGGGAGCATCCTGCCTAATCAAATCGGGCGAGGATGCGCCTTTATAAAACAAAAAAACTCGCCGGTTTAAGCATTGTAAAGAGGCTTGGCGAGTTCTTGTGGTCAAATGTTTGTTTTTTATTTCTTCTTGATTGTGAACGCTACTTTTTGTATTCCTCGCTTATAGACATTGCAGAGGATGAGGGCATAGTGCAGCGTCTCGCCCTGTTTCATAGATTGCTGGACATGTGCCATCTCGCTATCGGTAAGTATATTCTTGAAAAGGAATGAAGAATGAGTGCTCGGCACAAGGCGTATCTCATCGGTAAGCGGTGAAAGAACATAGGCGTATGTTGCCATATAGCGGGCACCCGACTGCCATAGTGGGTGACTCTTGTCGAGAATGTTCTCCAAGTAGATTTGTGCATGCTTGTCAAATTCAGGCGTCAGCGTTCCATCTGCGTATGTCATCTTGCCATCGGCATTCACTATATATTCGCCTCCTTTGGCTATGGCATACTTCTCTATCGGACACTGCTGCTCATACTCAATGTCGGCTTCAGTCTTTACCACTTTCTCCACAAACTCAGCCATATCTTCCACTTTCCTGTCGGCAACGATGCGCACCAGTTCGTATGTACGGTTGCTGGCATCCTGGGGAGGGTTAGCCAAAATCGTTCGCTTCACCCACAACTCGTATTCATGGCCTCTTTCGTAGGTGAACCCCTTGATGCTGTTGAAGTACAGGTTCTGCCATTGTCCTGGCTCGTCCTCTGTCATCACGCGCATGCACTCGATGGGGTGCTCTCCCATGCTGTCGAAGAGGTCGTACATCACACCTGGTTCTGCGGAAACACTCATGTTAATCTCTTTGGTAATGTCCTTTTCGCTATCATCGTCGCTGCTGCAAGAGTTAAGGGAGAGCATGGCAGCGCACATCACAAAGATGTTTCTCCAAATTGTCATTGTTTTCATTTTGCTATTATGTTTTAGCCATTTACTCCAATGTTAAACTAAACTTTCCATTAATATTAACCTTGCCGCATTCTTCATCGGGCTGGTTCTCTAACGTGTACTGGCCGCTGTAGTTTACCTTTGTGCCGTCTTTCGAAGGTGTGGAATTGGAAAAAGTCAAAGTACCACTTAATGTTATGAAATCAATGGCATAAGGTATCTTCAAGCCTCCTATGCCAGACGGGAGGTCGGCAGGTTTTGTAGCTTTCATTTGCTCAAGCAGCTTTAGCTCATAGAAATTGCCTCCGCCAGAAAAAGTGTGGTCTGTAAGCGGGCTATATTGGATGGGATATTCTTTCCCTATGACGGGAAAGTCTTCGCCTTCAGGGATGGAGATGCCGACAAGCACAAGCCAACTCTCGTGAACCGAAGTAGCAGAATCATCGCGTAGAATAAACTGAAGATAGGCGAAGGAGCCGTTGCTAATTAAGAACTTGCCAGAGCCTTTTAATGGAGTGTAAAAGAACGTATTGCTCAAAGCTTCTGCCACTGTCAGATAATCCCGATACGCTTTACCGTTGATGGTAGCCACACCAAAGTTGGTTTCCTGTTTAAGCACTTCGTGTTTTTCGCTGCAAGAGGCGAGAGAGAAAGCAGCAAGCATCGCAAAGGCGATTTTCCAAATCTTGAAAAATTTCATTTCCGATATAATTTTTATTTTAATGTTGGATAAAAAAAGACCCGCACATTTGAGCATCGTGGAGAGGCTTGGCGAGTTCTGATAGTGCAAAAGTACTGCTTTTTTTAGAATCAGCCTAACATTTGGGAAAGAAAAAGAATGTACTGTCGAGAAAGATTTACAAAATTCCATTTGTGGGATATCACCTCTTTCTTTTACTTCAGTTTGAAATTGCAATACATTAGATATAGAGGGTTCCCGTGGTGTTGCTTTCCCTTTGTAATGATGAAGCAGGAAAAAGTTGCATTGTCACGGGAACACCTCTGTCTCACTCCAAGCCTCTTTCACATTGGCCCTTGGATTCTTGCTGCGGAAGGTATGCAAAAAGGACGAGGAAGCTATAGCCTGTTCTTTTCAGCTTGACCGGCACCGGTGCCCTTGTACTTCGACGGAGTGACGTTGAAACGGTAACGCAGAGAGAGTTGGATGCAACGGGAGTCGTTGTCCTCCTTTTTTTCGAACATCATGCGGTTGCTGTAAAGCATTACATGATTGCTGACTCCATTGAAGATGTCGTTGCCAGTCAACTTGACATTCAGGCGATGCTTGAAGAAGTCTTTGCTGACACTGAGCGAGAGCATTGGATTAGTGCAGTCAACCCAAATGTTTGAACCAGTATTGCCGTGGGTATGCATGATGAAGTCGGCTTGGATTAACCAATCGTGGGGCAGCGTGATTATATTGCCTAACTGTAGGGTTAGCATCGGATGGTTGAAACTCTTCGCTTGACCATTAAACGTTGACTTGAACCACGGTTTCATCAACGAAACGTTGTATTGTGGTGTCCATGTTACCTTGTTAGTTAACTTGACATTTTTCTGTGCGCCCAGTGTGACAGTGAGCCAGTCGGCATGGTCGTAGTTCAGGGAGGTTACGAAGTTTATTTTCGAGTCATTTTCCAAACTGCGTGCCGTAGTAAGAATAGGGTCAACACAATGAGAGTAATTGGTCATCAGATAGAGCCATTTCCACATCACCATTGCGTTCAGGTTGTGGTATTTGACGGGTTTAAGATAAGGATTTCCCGTCTGCTGGTTCAGACGATTCTCGTAGGTGACATCGCTGCTTAGTTGCCAGTAAGCAGGACGTGTGGTTCGCTTGGCATAACTTAAAGAAAGTTGCAGATTCTTGGTTGAGGTAGATACTGATGCCGACGGAAAAAAGTCATTGTAAGTGCGGCATTGCTCATCGCGTCGTTGTCCGCTGATGAAATACTCCGATTCTACATGCTCATAGCGCAGACCTGCTGACAACTGGATGCATCCCAAACGTTGGCGCAGTTCCACAAAAGGTGCAATGTTTCTTTCGTGCTGTTCGTTGTTACTATTTACGATATATCCTTCTTGATTGTCGAATCTGCTTTTCCATCGCGTGCTGGTAAATTCCTCGCCAATCTCTATCTGTCCTTTCCACAGTGGATGAGTGACGAAAAGTTTCTCGGCAAACATTTTACTGCGTGTCTGGCTTTCGGTGTTCACATTACGGTCTTCATATTCGCTACTGAGCTCTTGCTGTTGATTGCGACTCAATTGGTTGCGAGAAATGTAATCGGCATTCAAGTCGATGCTGAGCTTTCCCACTTTGCCCGTGTAGTAAAGATTGAATTGATGATTTGGTGTGTTCTTGTTGCGTTTGACACTACTGTTCTGCAAGTGGTCGTATGAAGTACCGTTGGCAAGTAGATCATCATCATATTTGCTGGTAATCTTTACATAGTCGTAAGTGTTTTGGTAGAACCCACCGAAAGAATGGCTGTCATTGATTTGATAGTTGAAACCGAATCGTCCTTCAAGGAAGGGATTGCGAACATTGTTCCTCTGCTTGTTATTAATCACCCACAGTGTGTCGGCAAAGATAGTTTGCTCAAATTCGCCACAGCTTTTCCTTCTGTTATAGGCTCCAAAAAGGTTAGCGAAGAGTTCCAGTCCACCCGTGCGATAAGTCAGGTTGATGCGCTCATTATTGACATACCCGCGTCCTTTGCGGTTCCATGAGGTCAGTTCCACACCGAGCCCTTCACCTGCTGCTCGTTTGGTACGGATGATGATGACGGCATTAACCGATGCATCATAGCGAGCACCAGGATTCTGGATAACTTCGACATTGCGGATATTGTCCGATTGGACGTTGCGTAGCTCGTTCAGGTCGTTCAGCTTGCGGTTGTTCAGATAAATCAGAGGGGCTCCTTTGCCTAAGATTTCAAAACCCTCGTCTCGCTTGGCAATCATCGGCACACGTGTCAGTACATCCTCCGCCGTGCCTAAGCGTTCCATCACTGTGCCTTCCACATTCATTATCAACGAATTGCCTTGTATGACAACCTTCGGGCGTTCGCCCTGTACCACCACACCATTCAGTGTGTAGTCATCAGGATGTAACCTGATACATCCCACTTCTGATTGATTACACAGTCGATAGACTGTCTTGTAACCGACGTATGAGATGCGGGCAAGAACAGCTCCCACCTTGTCTCCTTGTACTGTAGAAGGCATTTCGTAAGGAATAGCAAAATATCCGCTTTCGTTAGATACACCACCACCAAGAAGTGTGGAGTCTGTAGAATTGAGGATGGCTACATTGGCATACGCCACAGGGTGGTTCTGCTCGTCGATGATGGTACCCGTCAGGTGACGGTCGGTCTTATGGGTACACTCCACAACGATATCTCTCTCGTCAACGGTCATGCGGATGGGATAGAAGCCTATCATCTGGCGGATGGCATCGGGAATCGTCTTGCGGCGAATAGAAGTGGTGATGCGGAAATCCTCCAGTTCATTGTAGAGGAAACTGATGGTGTAGTTCTCGCTCTGCTTGTTCAGTTGGCGCAGGGCTTCGCTGAGCGATACGTTATGATATTCATGCGTAATACGCTGGGCTCGCATTCCAGCAAAGACAAGGCAGCAGAAAAGCAGTGATATGATTCTGTTCATGGCTTATTCTACTATTATCTTATTATCCTTCAGTTCTATGGTGATGCTTTCGAAGAGATTCAGCCGATGCAGCACGACATCAAGTGTCTCGTCTTGTTTCCATACGAAATAGAAACGGAACTGACGGGCATCGGCATTCTGAAAGTCCACCTCTTTATGATAATAGGCAGCTATCTGTAGCAGTATCTTATCCAATGCCACATTGTCGAAAACAAGGGGCTTCGTATTGGTTGTCGTATCTGTCTTGATGGTATCTGTCGGCAATGCAGGAGAGGGTTTGGCAGATATGGTTAGTTCTGCCTGCGTAACCTGCGGTTTGGAATGGCTAACCATACGGACAATGTGAATGGTGGCGAAAGCCATTCCAGTCGTCAAGAGAATACCGATGATGCTTGCTGCCACCTTATAGGGTATTCTGCCCATCAGCGTCTTGGTGGCTGTGGTATGTGGCTCATCGCTGTCAAGGGCTTCCAACTCATCGGCGTGTTCCATTGCAAATTTCTGCCATTCCTCTTCCACAGGGATGGACTCTTTTTCGACTTCGCGCTTCACAAATGCTTGCTTCATCAGTGCGAGCAGTTCATGATTCTCTGCTACCAACTGGTCAATTTTGTCTTGCTGTTCCATAACGTTTATCGTTTTGCTGTTGTTTTCTGAAAATGTTCTTTGATTCGCTGTAGTGACTGTGACAGATGGTTATAGACAGTCACTTTGCTCACACCTGTTGCCTGTGCCACTTCCTCATAGCTCATTTCGCGGAGAAATCGCAATCGGAAGATTTGTTGGCTCAGTGGGGGTAGTTCTGCCTCAATGAATAGCATCAGCCGTTCCAGACGGTCGTCATCATTAACAGAGAGGATATGGCTCTGCATAGACTCTTGCAAGAAGAGTTTTTCCACTTGTTCCCGTATCGACTTGTGGCTGAGTATGTCGCGGCAACGGTTGCGTACAGCAGTCATCAGATATCCTTCCATCTTATCCTGCGTTGGCATTTCCTTGTTGTCAAGTAGTCGCACAAAGACATCGCTCACCACGTCCTTGCTCTCTTGCGAATCATATAGCATCACCCTTGCCAGACGGTACATCTGTGCATAATGCTGACGGTATATGTTTTCAAATTCTCTTTTCGTCATCATCAGACTTTTTCAATTAGTCATACATAACAAGGACGATTCAATGAACAGAAAAACTAAGCAAAACGATATTTTTTCTAAAAAAAAAACTACATTTTATATGTACTCAACTATTGTAGTTAATGGAGTACGGAGGTTAATCAAACATCACAAAAGGGTGTTTGTTATAGTCTGAAGCCTACAATGAAACGGGCACGCCACTTATTGTTCTGGATTTCCAGATCATTACGATTGCCGATGTTTGTAAAGTTGAAAACCATTGTTGTACCTACAAACATTCTGCCGAATTGGCGGACAATGGCACCTCGTGCGGTGATGATGACTTCTGGGAAATGATAGTCAAGTGGAATGCGGTTGTCGTCCACTTTAAGCGATGTGTTGCTGTAAACGATGAACGTGGGAAGGGCAGACAGATGAAACAACCAATGGCTTGCTGGAACCCAGTTGTAGCCGTAGCCTGCACCGATGCCAATGTTCGTCACGTTCAGCAATGACTTAATGGAAGCATTGGTCTCCGCCTGTTGTGCCTGAGCCGAGGCTGCTAAGAGAAAACTTCCTGCGGAGCGATGTTGGATGTAGCTCTGCGTGAAGGCGGCAGGATAGGAGAAACGACGGTGGTTGAAGGCATAGTAAGCATTCACGTTCAGCGATTTCAGCGTCAGCACCTCGGGTGGCGTGTCTGTGCGAGGCTTGCCTTCTGTTTCGTACCAGCCTGTAAAGTTACGTGCATCCTGATAGATAAAGTCGAAACCCCAGGGGTTGTTGTATAAGTTGACGTTTAATTCAAAATCCTTGTATTTGCCCATTAGTTTGGCGGGATTTAGACTGAGACCGAGCGATACTCCTAGATAGTTAACCCCTAAACTGAGTGTTGACTTGTATGCAGCTCTCATCTCCGACTTGTAAGGAACTCCCTGGTCCATACCTTCTATTTTTAAGGCAGCTCCAGAGACATTGATGCGTCCCTTCAAAGTCCATCTTGTCTTTGGACGTGTGATGTACATGGTGTCTATATTAGAACGGCGATACCGCTCACTCAACAGACTGTCGTAGTGTAGTAACGAACGCCTAAACTTTTGTGCTTGGGCATCAGTGGTGAAACCCAAGCTGAGCAATGTCACCATGGTGACTAACGTATATAGTCTCTTTGTTCCTTTCATTTAAAATTCATATCCGAGATTCAAGAAGAAATAGGGCTTCTTGGTATGGTTACTGTATCCTATCGTGGCACCTACAGGACCAAACATGGTATTGTAATAATATGCGGCTTGTACACCAAGCAGGGTACGATAGTTGAAAATGTTCTTGATTTTGTCTGATTGTTGGGCTCCACTCATACGGAGCAATACATAGTTGTTGTCGGCAATGCGCTGTTGCGCCTGCAGCTGTACCCCTACGAATTGGTGGTCAACATACTCTATATATCCAACACCCGCAAAGGGCATCTGTTGTTCGACGTAATGTCCGAACCAATCACCGCCTATCGTGTTGCCAAAGACGGGTGGCACGCTATTGCCGAAGAGCAGACGTCCATAGAACATGGGCTGTAGGGTGAATCGGTTGCCGAAAGTGAACGACATACGCCAGTTGGCATTCACCTCACTGAGTCCAGTCTGATTGTCGAGTTTTGCGAAATTGTCGGTCAGATAGGCATACTCTGCCTTGAACCTGGCACCGTGGGTGGGGAAGTACCAACTGTCCTCACTGTTGTACTCTGCCTTGGCTCGATAGCTGTAGAAATGTTCGTTTTCAAGCTTTACCTGTTTTGCCTCTTCCGAACCAAGTTTATTACGGTAGTGCATGTAATCCCAGCGCAGTCCCATCTGAAGGTTGAAGTGGCGCAAGTTGAAGTTGATGGGCAGAAATTCTGCTTGATACTGGTTGTAACGAATGTTATAGCCCAGGTCACCATTCATATAAATATCCACGTCATTACGACGGAAGGTGAAACTCAAGGTGGGACGGGTGAAACTACGGGGGTGAACGGTTACCTCTCCACGTGCCATCAGACGCTTACCAAGTCGGAGCGTGATGTCTGTATTGACGGGAATCGCTGTTTTCATCGGGATGGAGAGTCCCAATTGTACGGCGGCATATTCCTCCATGTCGTACCTCACGCCAGCGTGCAGTTGTACTGACTTGCGGTTGCCCGCAGAAAGGATGACATGTACACCGTCGCCTTCAGGAATTAATCGGCACTCTGCGGTCTGGTAGAACAAATCCACACGCATTGACGTAGTGAGTTCCTGCTCTAATCTTGCGTCAATGCTGTCAACCTTTTGCAAATGGAATTTCTGTCTCAGGAAACGCTCTGCCTGTGGTGTCATGTTCTCGAATGTATAGCTCGTTACACGTAGCTTTTCTGTCATTACTTGTGGACGTAATGGTTTCAGGATGATAGGGCGGAACGAATCATCAATGCCAATCTGTTTCTTCAGGGCGATGATGTCATCCCAGTGCCGCATGGCTAACTGTTCGCCTCGGCGGATAAGTGTGTCAATGGCTGTTTGTGAAAAACTGGCAGAACCATACCCTTTGGTGTCCACTTGTAGGTGCAGGTTGGTAATGGCAAGGTTCTCATCATATTTGTTCTTACAGTTCACGTCGATGATCTGACTGAGTATGCTCATGGTGTTTCCCATGTCTTCTGCCACTTTAGGAGCACCCTGCACGGTGACACCAATGATAATGTCGGCACCCATGGCGCGGGCTATATCGGCAGGGTAGTTGTTCTTCAAACCACCATCAACGAGCACCATGTTGCCTATCCTCACGGGTGAGAATGCAGCAGGGATTGCCATGGAAGCTCGCATGGCTTGTGGCAATCGTCCACTATGGAAAACCACTTCGCTGTTGTCTATGATGTTTGTGGCAACACAAGCGAAGGGGATGCGTAAGTCATGGGAGAAGTCGATGGAATCGGTGTAACCCACGCAAAGCTGTTGGAACAACTCAGCGAGGTTTTTGCCCTTGATGATACCGCCGGCATTCTTGTCGCGTTTGCCGATGGTCATGCCTGTGGTGAAGAAATAAGTGTTTTGCTTCTTACGGTCGCTAAGGCTCTGTCGGCGCAGGTCTTCACGGTCGGTAATGACATAACTCCAGTCTTGCACACGTACCATTGAGTCAAGGGCATTGGCATTATAGCCTATGGCGTAAAGACCACCGATGATACTGCCCATCGAGGTACCTGTTACGATGTCAACGGGAATGCCTGCTTTTTCCAATACTTTCAGTACACCGATGTGTGCCATACCTTTAGCACCACCACCGCTCAAGACCACTGCCACTTTTTTTCGAGTGGAAGTGGTGCTGTCTGTCTGAGCATTTCCCACGTTACACATCAATGCTAATATGATGAGTGTTAATAGACTTCTTTTCATTTTTTGTTTGAGCTTTATTTGGTTGCACCATGAGAATGCAATGTTCTATTTATTGAGCAAAATACATTCCTTCAAAAATTCGCTTGTAAAGTTACTCTTTTTTCTGATAATAACCACCTTTTTATACGGGAAAATGATTTTATAGGTTGGATTTTTCGTTTTTGTTGGGTAAAAAAGAATATTTGGTCTGGTCTTTACTCCCTGAAAATCTCTTAAACAATAAAATAGTTGGGCGAATGAGATGCTGAAGTTGATTTATTAGAAAGGATGTGCTTCTTTGTCTTGAAAATTCTGAATTTTGGGGCTAAAAAACGGGCATCTTTTTAAAATATTTGAGAGTTGGTGGAAAAAAAGCGCGTTTTTTAATGTTTATATAAGTATTTGGTAATCAGCGTTTTGTGATTTTGTTCTCTTTGGATGCTTGGTGAAAAGCTATGTTTTTGGCACAAAAAAGCCTGTTTTTTGCCCTTTATAACATATAAAGTTAGCCTCCGTAACATATATAGTTACGCTCATAATATATATAGTTACATGCGTAACATGTCATGTTACGATTAAAAACACGATTTTTCAGACGTTTCAACTTGTTTTTCCCCTTTCTCCATTCTGGTTTGCAAGAAAAGTGAGATGAGATTTTGTTGTGTAATTTGATAGTTATTTCGGTAAGCATTTGCTCAATTTCTTTGTAGTTTAGGAGTTTCAAGGAGTAATAAAGTTAAGACAATGGTCTTTCTTGTAAACCATGTGTTTACTAATTTTTTTAAACTTGTGACAATAATAGCGATAATTACACTATTTTGGTTATATTTGCAAAGAAAAGAATACGAAACTTGATAAGATTTTACATTATGCCGTACATCAGAATCAAAGCCTATCCCAAGGATCAGGCAACAAAAGAAAAGGTAGTAGAGGCCATCAATAAGGCCTTTGTTGACAATTGGGGCTGTGCTCCTGAAGCCATTAGCATCTCTATCGAGGAAATAGCGCCAGAGAATTGGGTGGAGCAGGTGGAGAAAGCGGAGATTGAGCCGAACCGAGATAAGATGTTTGTCCTGAACGGTCAGAAGAAATACTGATAGGGTGGGGGCGTTCAGCATGAACAGGATAGAACGAAAGAAACAGACAGTACGTAAGATGATTGCCATTTATTGCAGGCATCATTTGAAGCAAGATGTGATACCAGAGAAATATCAACTCTTGGCAGATTATGCCTGTCAACGACTTGACCATTGCCTGTTTGGTGAACAGAAGGATGGGACGGTGAGTACCAGTATAACTTGTAAGCGGTGTCCTGTTCATTGTTATGCACCCAAGGAACGTGAACAAATTCGGGAAGTGATGCGATGGACGGGACCAAGGATGATGCTCTATGCACCCAAAGAGGCATTATACTACGCCTTTGACAACTTGAGGATGTGGTTGCAATCTCTGTCGTTCCGTACGGGAGTCATCGTCCTGTTATGCTGTATTCCCTTCTATATCTTGTCTTTTGCCCAGATGCTGCTGCCCATCAGTGCTGCTGCAAAAGGCATTTTATGGACAATTCTATTCGGAATGGCTAAGACCTGTCAGTACGGAGGATTGACCATCCTTGGCGTGGAGGGCTATCAAAGGCTGAAGAAATGGATGAAAATTCAGTAATTGTCGTTGATGTAGTTCTTGGTACACATGTCGTAATAGAGAGCTTCCAGTTCCTGAAGAGTTAGTTTGGCTACCGAATGCTCTATGATTCGTATCAGCTCGTCGCGCCGATATTCGTCGTCTTGGTCGAATGGTCTTGTATATGCCATATTCATTCATTTTGTTAATCGCTTGATATGCTGTTTCAGTATATGGTATGCAGGCTGTGGCATGTTACCGTGATCGTAACCTTGCATTTCATAGAGCGTAACGTCCTTATGACCTACCAGCTTCAGCATTCGCCAGAAGTAGGCTTGTTCTTCATAGCGACCATAGAGCTCCAACTCCCTGTCACCGGAGATAATGACGATGGGCGGCGCATCAGGACGAACGTATGTAAGGGGTGCATATTGGTCGATGGTGGCTTGAAGGGGCGAAATGCCCTGCTGCTTGCGGATGTTGTAGTGGGTGATACATTGTCCGCTGAAGGATACGAGAGCTGCGAGACTATCAGCATCCACGCCGTATTTTGCCAGCCACCGCTTGTCCAGTCCGATGAGGTCGAGAAGGTAACCTCCTGCTGAGTGACCAGCCACGAATATCTTGCGCTTGCTGCCACCGTATTTTGCGATGTTCTTGTATGTCCAAGCTACAGCAGCAGCTGCATCGTCGAGAATGCTGTCAATCGGAGTCTTGGGCAGCAGACGATAGTTGGCAGCCACCACCACGAGTCCGCTGTTCTTCAATTGTGGGTCTATATGCTTCTCACCACCCTCAATGCCCCCACCGTGAAACCATACCACCACGGGAGCATCCTGTTTGTCGGTGGGGTAATAGACATCAAGCTTACAACGCTCTTGTGCATAAGGGTCATTTGACGCTGTGTAACGAATGTCATTGACTTGATTGTACTGTGCCCGTACTACGACTGTAGATAACAAAAACAAGGTGAGGGCTGCACCCATTACGATTCTCCTGTCCATAGCTTGTTTATAAAACATAAATCATTTGCAAAAATAGCAATAATTACCTAATAATTCGTATCTTTATACCCGATTTTAAGCGTTTTTAGAAATATCCGACAATTCAAACATAACAGGAATATGAAAAGACTATTTTTCAGCATCTTTCTGACCATGTGCTTTTGCATTTTACAGGCGCAGAATGTATTTACTACTCGTGGTACACAATTGATAGATGCCACGGGGCAGCCCTTCATCATCGTGGGTATGAACAATCCTCATGCATGGTTTGGCGAGCGGGCTTATGAGGCTCTCGATGAAATCGCTGCCATACGTGCCAATACGGTTCGTATCGTTTGGAACACTCGAGGTAGGGCTGACCAGTTGGAGCGTATCATCAAGCGTTGTGTTGCTCTGAAAGTGGTGCCGATGGTGGAACTGCATGACGTGACGGGCAATTCTTCCGGTCAACGACTTCTCGACATGACCAACTACTACTCACGTGAGGATGTCAAGGCTGTGCTGATGCGCCATCAGCGTTATCTTCTTATTAATATTGCAAATGAATGGGGTAAACATGATGTTACCACTCAACATTGGCTGCAAAGCTATACAGACGCTGTTGCTGCCATGCGTAAAGCTGGCTTTACCACGACACTGGTCATTGATGCTCCTGGGTGGGGACAGAATATACAGCCCATTCTGGAAGGTGGACAAGAATTGATTGCGAAGGATTCGCTGCACAATATCCTCTTCTCCGTCCACATGTATGGTTCATGGAACAATGCCCAGGACATCAACGACAAACTCACAGCGGCAAAGGAGAAGAATCTTCCTTTGATAGTCGGTGAGTTTGGCTATAACTCCAATGACGGAAAGAACAATCTCAAATGCAAGACTGACCATCGCACCATTATGTCGATGTGTAAGCAACTTGGATATGGCTTTATGCCGTGGTCGTGGACGGGCAACAACAGAGAAAATGCCTGGCTTGACATCGTGGATAATCGCGATTGGAAGACTCCAACCTGGTGGGGACACGAGGTTATTGATGGCGAATGTGGAATCCGTCAAACAGCCATTCCAGCAAAAGTGTTTGAAGATTTATAGTTTCATTGCATCCAGAAACGCTCTTTGGGCTTTTGTAGGTCGATCTATACGCACAATTTTGTATCCGTCGATACGCAGTCCGGCATCTCGTAGCCAATAGTCGTAGTCGATGTCGTCGGTGGTATCGACTGCGTGGCGTACTTCAGTGAGTGGACTGCCTGCCACTTCAGCGCAAAGAGCCCAGAATTCCTCTTCGGTGAAACCACGCTTGAGCTCCAAGTAGTAGCGTTGGTAGAGCAGGCGCATCACGTCGTCGAGCGAGCGTTGCTGCTGGGTGCGACGGCGGATGTCGATGTCGAGTAGTAAACCAACCATCGGTCCCTTGAAATAGTAGTTGATGCGCACATCGCGGCTGTTGGCATCATCATTCATGAAATTCAGCCAGATGTCGTAGCTTGATTGGCGAAGGCTCTGGTGCCGCTGTCCTTCGTAAGGAGCATACAGGCTGAAATATGTGGTGAGCAGTTCGAGAGCTTCATCGGGGGTGACAATGCCGGCATAGCGCAGCAGACGGAACTCATAGTAGCAGGTCAGTCCCTCGCTCACCCACAGCATCGGGGTGATGGCCTCTCGGTTGTAGTCGATGGGCCAGAGCTCTGCCGGTCGGATGCACTTCACGTTGTAGAGGTGGAAATATTCGTGTGCAACGAATGCCAGGAATTTCACTTCGCTACGTCGCGATTGGAAACGATAGGTGCCGTCTGTATAGCACGCCTGCGAATTGAGGTGTTCCAGTCCGCCGCCGCCCTTCCCCATGTGGATGAGGCTGTAGAAGGTATAAGGCACGTGTCCCATCATCTTTGTGGTCGCTGACACGATTTTGCAGAAATTCCCCTTCAGATCGAGTTCGTCAACTCCATCGGGCGTCTCCAATGCAAATTCGTACCACCGATTGTCATGTATGAATTTGTCCAGACGGAAGTTGCCGAAAAACAATGGTGAGTCGTAAAGCGTGTCGAAGTCTTTGACATCGAAAACGGCAGTCAGAGAGTCTGAACCGTCATGGCGTGCATCACGGTCGTTACAGTCCCATCCGCCTTGCTTCAGTCCTGAAGCTATTTTTGTCCAGCCTTTGGGTAAGTGGAACGCAACGGTGGAAGGATGGTTGAGTTCACCATCGACGTGCATGAACACGCCGCATGGAGCAACGAATGCGATGTCCTTCTCCACACGGCTCGACGCCACGTCGCGCTCGTTGGCAAAGATGCGATAGCTGACCCGTACATGTCCGTCTTGTGGCAGTGGTACACGCCATCGGTTTTTGCCCTCCTTCTGCCAGGCGAGTCGTCGTCCGTCTGACGTCAGTGCAGCAAAGTCGCATAGATGCTTCGGAAAATCGAGGATTTCATAGTAGCCAGGAGCCCACACCGGCATGTTGAGTACGATGTCGGATGCAGAGGTGGGTGACGTTTCAGTGTAGTCGAGCGTGACGAGCAGGTAGTGTCCCAAGGTGTCGAAGTCCACTTGATAGTCCATCGAATATTGGCGTTGTGCCCAGGTCGTGAGGGAGGCAAGGCTAAGTATGAGGCTGAGCAGGAAATGCTGCCAGTGCAGGGTGGGGTAGGGAGTCTGTTTCATGAATATTAATTCTGCAGCACTTTAGTTAAACATTTTTATAAGTCCCTGAGCTACATTTTGTTGCCAGGGATTTTGCCATGTCAGATTCTTCACTTACCTTCGTGCTGCAATTCAAGACAAGCGAAAAACATCAATCGCATGGCAAATATAAGCATAAAATCTCAAAAATCACCCCCTTTCGGTGGAATTTTTCATATAAAGTATGCCTACAAATATGTTCCATCAATGTTCTGGCAAAATTTGGTGTGGTAGAAAAGGAAAATCCCTGCAAGTTCTTTGCTTGCAGGGATTTGCTTTGGAGGGTGCCCGGTGGGACTCGAACCCACGACATTCAGAACCACAATCTGACGCTCTAACCAACTGAACTACGGGCACCATGAGCATTCTTTTGAAATGCGAGTGCAAAGGTAAGGGAATTATTTTGATTTACCAAATAATTCCCTTATTTTTTTTATTTTTTTACGGGTGCTGCTGGAGCGGCTGCCTTTTCTTGTGCAGGAGCAGCTTCCTTTGCTGCAGGTGCATCTTTAGCAGGAGCAGCTTGCTGGCCAACGCCAAATCCAGGAGTATTGGTTGGGTTGGTGGTTTCTGTCTGAGTAGCAATATTCTCCAAAACGCTCTGTTCTGAAGCGGCTTTTGGAGCTACCCAAGCGCAAATCACGCTGAATGCTACCATGGCGATAGCCAAACCCCATGTGGTTTTTTCCACGATGTCGGTGGTTTTGCGTACGCCCATAATTTGGTTTGAAGAAGAGAAGTTGGAAGAAAGTCCTCCACCTTTCGATTCTTGGATAAGCACGATGATAATCATCATCACTGCTGCCAAAACGATCAGTACTACGAATAATGTGTAAATCATTTTTTTAACTATTTATTTTTCGTTATTTAATATCAATTTTTCCAAAAAACGTATTTGGTCTGCAAAGTAAACATTTTTTTTTGGATAATTCAAATTTAATCGCCTAATAATTTCGAGTGCCTTGGAATATCTGCCTTGTTTGATGTAAATTTTGGCTAAAGTCTCGGTAAAATAGCCATCTTCACCTAAAAAATCTTCTGTTTCAGTCTCAGTTTCTATTTCAGGTACAAATTCGGGTTTTTCCTTTAATTTTATCTTCCCTCCTTCGTTTTTGATAAAGTTGTCTATCAGATTCTGTCCTTTCAGTTGAACATTTTCCTCAGCCTGATGTTCCTCCTCGCTTTCGATATCAAGCAGATACGAAACGTAATCCACGGCAGCGTCAGCCGGAGTTGGCTTGCGCTTTTGTACGGCTCCAGTAGCCTCTTGTTCTGGGATAGAGTTTAAGAACTCATCAATGAGGCTGATGGTACGATTGTTTTCCGTCTTTTCTTTCCCTGTATCTTTTTGTTTTACTTCCTTGGGCTTGATTTTGTAATGAGAAGCCTCGACGAGGTTGAACAGCACTTTACGATCCGTGACGTAAATAGCCGCACGGCGAAGTTCCTCATCGAATGTAGGGTCATGCAGTAGATATAGGTTTTGCAACATCAACAATCGTGCTGGCTGATAGTACGGATAAAGAGCTATCAGACTTCTCAAGTCGTATAGCGTTTCCTTGTCCATCAGTTCTGGATGCTGCATGAGTTGTGTCAATTCCATCATTTAATATAGGTTTAATGATTCCTTCTTACCAGTTGGCTACCGTTGCATTGAATATTTGGTCAACAATTTCGTCTAATATCTCATCCACGAGCTTATCCTGAACAGCGTTCAGGTTTTGTGTGGTTTCGTATGACGATGCTGCCGAAAATGATTTTTCAAAATCCTCATCGTGCTTTTTGGTGTTGGTAAACCTCACGTTTACCGTGATTGAAAGCTCTGTTTGTGATGAATAACCCTCACTTGAAACCGACTTGTTCCTTTGTGTGTATTGTGTTATTTCACCTTCGATTTTCATGTCACCGTTTCGTTTCACCAAACTCAATTTCGTGTTGTCGGCAAACTTATCTTTCAGCTTGTTGTTGAACATGGGAGCCATCGGACCCCATACATAGCTGGCGCGTATAGGAAAGTCGGCTATTTGTATAGTCTTGGTTTCCACATAGTTTATACTTGCCCCGTTAAACTTATAACTTGCCGTAAACAATCCTAAGTTTAATGCACATGACGATAGCGTAAGGATGCATAGGCAGAGTATGATATTCTTGATGTTCATGTTCATTTTATTCTATCACATCTGTAGAAGCTATTTGTTTGTCAAGTCCAAACTCCTTGAGCCATCTATATAATGTACGGTCAGAGATACCCAGTTCTTTGGCAGTTTTTTTCCTGTTTCCACCAGTACGTTCCAGTGCTTTGATGGTCTTTTCTTTGTTGCTCTCCCGCAAGTTCAGGTTCTCAAGTTCGTTCATCTCATTGATTTCCTCAGCTTCTGCATCCTCGATTTTGTTAGGGTCGTTGGCTTTTACAGGATGACCTATTGCCTCTACCGCAGCTATTGGAATATTGTACCCAATGCCATTTGTGTCACGTACCTCCTCTAATTGCTTTCTCAGTCCGTTCATGTCACGACGCAAGTCATTCACGTTACCACGCAGCTCATAGAGAATTTTATACAACAGTTCCCGTTCGCTCTCGTATGAGTGAGCACCTGGTTGGGATATGGTAGCCAATTGTGTACTTTCCGGGTCTTGCGGAATGAATTGCAGTAGCATCTCTGCATTGATTTCCCTCTCTTGACTCAGCACCGACATTTGCTCAGTGATGTTTTTCAATTGCCTCACATTTCCTGGCCATTTATATTTGAGCAGTATTGCTTTTGCGTCTTCCGTCAAAGTAATTTTAGGCAATCTGTATTTTTCAGCCATTTGCATGGCAAAGAGACGGAAGAGCAATAGAATGTCATTGCCACGTTCACGCAGGGCAGGCATCTGTATGGGGATTGTATTTAAACGGTAATATAAATCCTCGCGAAACCTTCCCTCACTGATAGCCTTTCGCATGTTCACGTTGGTCGCAGCCACAATACGCACGTCGGTTTTCATGATTTTAGTACCACCTACACGGATATATTCACCCGTTTCCAATACGCGTAACAGACGGGCTTGTGTGGCGAGTGGCAGTTCTCCCACTTCATCAAGGAAGATCGTACCCTTATTGGCAATGCCAAAATATCCTTCGCTTTCACCGATGGCACCTGTAAACGAACCTTTTTCATGACCAAACAACTCGCTGTCGATAGTTCCTTCTGGGATGGAACCACAGTTGATGGCGAAATATTTCTCTCTGCGTCGAGGAGATGTATCATGAATTACACGAGGGATAATCTCTTTTCCCACGCCACTTTCGCCCACGACGAGCACACTCAAGTCTGTAGGTGCCACTTGCAGTGCAACATCTAACGCTCGGTTCAATCCATCGCAATTACCCACGATGTTATACCGATTCTTGATGGTTTGTAATTGAGTCGTATTCATTGAAGTGCCAAAATTACATAATTTATTTGGTATAACTGCAATAATGGCAGAAAATTATAGAAAATTAGCGAAAAGACAAATACCTTTAAGCTTTTTCGTGTTTCTTGGGAATAGAAAATCTTATTTTCTCACCCTCATCACGTTTCTCGTGGTATAATTTCTCCAATGGGTTTTCGTAAGGCTCGTCATAGTTGATGCGATTGCGATATACATCTATTGCCGAGTAGATAGCTTGTCGGAGAGAACTTTCATCCCCCTTGTTTTGACCTGCAATCTCAAAACTTGGTGACAATGTGGGCGATGTGCAAACGTAGGGTATTCCAGCCAACATGGTAAAACAACAGTCTCCTTGGATGGTGTTGAATGGCATTGTGCCTTGGTCGTGATACATGGCGAGTATTCCGTCAAACGCCTTGTATTTCTCATTTCTGAAGAAATCATCCGTAGTAAACGGACCGAATGCCTCAATATGCAGTTCTTCCTGCTTTTCTATGGCAGGCTTGATGATGGATGTCTCTTCTTCGCCATCTGCATTTGGATTTAATGCCAAGACAGCTATTCGAGGGTTGAAAATGCGGAAGTCGCGACGTAATGTAGTGTGTAAGGTTTTCAATTCCTCTGCCACATGGTCGATGGTGATATGTTTAGAAACATCCTTAATGGCAATATCTTTTGTTGCCAAGGCTATTCTCATGAGGTTGTTACAAATAATGACCGTTGACTTGTCGTTGGTGTCTTCCAACTTTTTCTCGATGTACTCAACCTGTCCAGGAAACTGATATTCCATATTCTTGTTGATAGGCATGGTGACCAATACTTGAAAACATCCATTCTTGAAATCTTCCAGGGCCTTGTCAAGAGCCTTCACGCCAGCTTGGTGCGATTCCTGTGTTGGCTTTCCTAAGTCAACTTTCACTTCTTCGTTAAAGCATGTCAACAAGTTTACTTTCCCGTCGTGAGCCTCTTCGGCATGATTGATTATCGTGAAGTTAGCCTGTGTGTCGAGAGCTTTTCGATGATAGGCTGCCACTTTTGGCGAACCGTAGATGATAGGAGTGCAGAGTTCCAGCATCTCGGGAGTAGAAAAGGTTTTAAAAATCAGTTCGTATCCAATACCGTTTGTGTCACCGTGGGTGATAGCCACGAGAATTTTCTTGTTGTCCATAATCAATTATTTTGTTTTGTTCAAGTTTCGTTATTACTCCACTTTTATATAATTCAGAGACTCATAAAGAGTCGTGATTAACGAAATATCAGGCATTCTTCTTTGCTGTACTCAACAGTCCACATGCCGCATAGATGTCTTGCCCCCTTGAAGCGCGGATGGTCGTAAATATCCCTTTATTGGTTAGATAATCCCTAAACGATTCCATCTTCTTCTCATCCGTTTCATGGAGCGGCACGGAAGGAATGTGATGGAAACGGATGAGGTTGATACGGCATTCCAATCCGTGTAACAATCTGACGATTTCACGGGCATGAGTCATGGAGTCATTGAGTCCTGCAAAAAGAATGTACTCGAATGAAAGTCGTCGTTGGTGGGAGAAGTCGTATTGTCGCAATAGTTCCACTACATCCTTGATAGACATTCCCCGTTCTGCCGGCATGAGCTGTGCCCGTTGTTCAGGAATGGGAGAGTGCATACTGATTGCTACGTGACATTCACTTTCGTCTAAGAATCTTTTCAGCTTGTTCTTGATGCCAACCGAACTGACTGTGATGCGTCTTGGGCTCCATGCGTAGGCATAATCGGCTGTTAGTATGTCGGTTGCTCTCAATACGTTATCAAGATTATCCATTGGTTCCCCTTGTCCCATGAATACGATATTGGTCAATGACTCCCGCTGAGGCAAAGAGTAGATTTGGTTAAGGATATCGCGGGCAGTAAGGTTTCCTTCAAATCCCTGCTTTCCCGTCTGGCAAAACAGGCAATTCATCTTACATCCCACTTGACAAGACACACATAGTGTAGCACGGTCTTTGTCGGGAATGTAAACCGTCTCGACGAATTTATTAGAGGTGAGAGGTGAGGGGTGAGAGGTGAGGGTATGCTCTTCTGTCATGGGACAGGTTGTCGCTACAGGGAAGAGATACTTGATGGTTCCGTCCTTCGAGTATTGTGCATCGATAGGATCAGCACATCCAATCGTGTAAAACTCTGCCAGTTTTGCACGGTTGGCTTTAGACAAGTTAGTCATTTCGTCAATGCTTTTCACGTGTTGTACGTACAGCCATTTTACGATTTGTGTTGCGGTGAATGAGGGAAGTCCCAATTCTTTCACGGCAACTTTCAATTCTGTCAGCGACATACCGAGAAGGGCTTTCTTGTCTAATTCCATGTTCTTTTTTTTGCCTTATGTTGGCAAAAGTACGAATAATCATTGTAAAAAACGAGCATTTTCATAAGATTAACGCATTTCCATGTGTCAAGTTTGCTTAAAATGTCATTTTTTTGTATTTTTGCACTAAATAAACACGTTTATCTATGAGAGAAAAAATAGATTGTTTCTTACCTTGCGATGATATTCATGTCATGGAAGAGTTGCTTGACGTGCTTCGTCAGGATAAGACCATACACCATATTCATTTGTTGGTATCTGAGGAATTTGCTCAGAAAAATGCCGCACCCCGTGATTGTAATTATTTAGTAGTAGATAGTCTCACATCTACGCAAACGGTCTTGGCGATAGAACAAGATACGGAAGCCGACTACGTACTATGGAGTTTGAAAACTACACCAGTGAGATTGGGACTGTATGCACTCGATCGTTTCTTACGAACAGCATGTGATACGGATGCAGCCATGGTTTATAGTGATAGATATGAAGCAAGGGAAGGTGTGGAAAGCATTACCATTCATCCTGCCATAGACTATCAGTTAGGCAGTATCAGGGATGATTTTGATTTCGGACAATTGATTCTCGTTAAATCACAGTGCTTGCACGATTATGCCATGCAGGTGTCCATCGGAGATTATCAATATGCAGGCGTTTACGACTTGCGGTTGTTCTTGAATAGGAGTGGTGACCTTTTCCATATCAATGAATGTCTTTATACGGAGGTGGAACTTGATACCCGAAAAAGTGGAGAGAAGCAGTTTGACTATGTAAATCCTCGCAATAGGGAGGTGCAAATAGAGATGGAGCAGGTGGCAACGGCACATTTGGATGCTATTGGTGCAAAAGTAGATACCACCTCTTACGTGGATGTTGACATCAATGAGCAGAATTTTGAGTTTGAAGCATCTGTTGTCATCCCCGTATATAATCGAGAAAAGACCATTGCCGATGCGGTTAACTCCGCTTTATCGCAAAAGACGAGCTTTAAATATAATGTCATTGTTGTAGATAATCATTCCACAGACCGCACAGGTGAAATCTTGGAAACCATCATCAATGATAAGACCAATCCGAGAAACAAGACACAACTCATCCACATTATTCCTCAACGCAGAGACTTGGGGATAGGAGGATGTTGGAATGTGGCAGTCAATGATGACCGATGTGGCAGGTTTGCCGTTCAATTGGATTCCGATGATTTGTATTCTTCTCCCCAAACGCTTCAACAAGTAGTAGATACCTTCCGCAAGCAAAAGGCTGGGATGGTGATTGGAAGTTACAGGATGTGTGATTTCGATTTGAACACGTTACCGCCAGGACTCATTGACCATCGTGAATGGACGGACGATAACGGACCCAACAATGCTTTACGTATCAATGGCTTGGGGGCACCTCGTGCGTTTTTTACCCCATTGGTTCGTCAAATTCGCTTCCCCAATACCAGTTATGGCGAAGATTACGCTTTGGGATTGGCATTCTCACGCAAGTATCGTATAGGTAGGATTTATACCGAATTGTATCTTTGCAGACGATGGGGAGGCAACAGCGATGCAGCATTGAGCATTGAGAAGGTGAATGCTAACAATCTCTACAAGGATAGATTGCGAACAATGGAGATTTTGGCACGTCAACAATTGTATCAAGGAAAAACGGAAGAACATTCTGATGGTGGCTTGCAACGTTTCTTCAATCGACAATTAGAAAAGTGGGATGATGCGCAAAGGCATTATCGGGATTTGGCTCATGTGCAGACACGCGAGTTGTCGTATGGTGACAATACCTTGAAGGTGCAGTGGAATCCAGCCCGTATGGTATCTACAGGAGCAAAGATTGATAAGAAGACTTTGGCGGAACGTCCTTGCTTCTTATGCTTGAAGAATCGTCCACTTAATCAAATCTCCAAATCAGTGGACGAGCGTTTTGAATTGCTTATCAATCCTTTCCCCATCTTACCCACTCATTTTACGATTCCCGCCAAGAAACATCTTCCACAGCAGATCTTCGAATATTACAATGAGATACATAAGTTGTTGAAGACTTATCCTGAGCTGACTGTCTTCTACAATGGTCCTGAATGTGGGGCTTCAGCACCAGATCATTTACACTTGCAAGCCGGCACCAGCGATGTGTTGCCCATTCAAGCGGGATGGCAACGCCTCAGTAGGAAACTGGAAGTGATATGCACCGTGAACGAACAGGAATACTTGGCACAGATCAATGATTTCGTTTGTCCTGCCTTTGTCATCAAAAGCAGACACGAGTCCACTGACGTGTCTTTGTTCAGAAAGTTGTATAAGGTGCTTGATGAATCACGAAATCCCACGTTGAGGAAGAAAGAGCCCATGATGAATATTGTGTCATGGAAGCAAGGAGATGATTTCTTGTCGGTGGTCTTCCCACGTAAGAAACACCGTCCTGATTGTTATTATGAAGAAGGTGACAACCAATTGATGGTAAGTCCTGGAGCGTTGGATATGTCGGGCCTGTTGATTACACCCCGACAGAACGACTTCGATAGGATAACACCAGAGTTAGCAGTTGACATTTTGAGAGAGTGTAGTATCGACGAGAATGACATGTCTTTGTTGGTAAAGCATCTGAGAAATCGGTTTGATGCTGAATCACCGTTGTCTGAGGTGTCAGAACGTTTCCGTAAGGAGCCTTGCGTGAGGGTAGGCATTGTGAGTGGACAGAAAATATGTTTCTCGCTCAATGCCCCATATATAGCGAAAGGCGAGGAGTTGGTAGGCGACCAAGAAGTGGAGTTCTCCGAAGGAGGAATCCTCTGGAAAGGAAACCAATACCGTGAGTTGGCATTCATCCCCAAGTCACTCGACGACTCTTTCTCCTTGAAAGATGTTACCATTGGCGTGAATTTCCATTGGGAAAGAAAAGAGACCCAAACATTCCAGGGAATGTTACGATTGGTGGTCGAGGCAGACAAGATATGTGCCATCAATGAATTACCCGTAGAGAGTTATTTAGAGAGTGTCATTTCAAGTGAGATGAAAGCTACGTCTTCTCTCGAACTGTTGAAAGCTCACGCTGTCATTTCTCGTAGTTGGCTTTTGGCGCAGATGGACAAACGTCAGAAAAACTTGGAAAACGGCAATAATTTCTTTTCCTTCATCAAGAAAGACGACGAACTGATTCGTTGGTACGACCGTGAAGACCATACGATATTTGACGTTTGTGCCGATGACCATTGCCAGCGTTACCAAGGTATTACCATGAAAACCGACAATAAGGTGATGGAAGCAGTAAAGGCCACGAGAGGACAGGTGTTGATGTCTGAGGGAGAGATTTGTGATGCTCGTTTCAGCAAGTGTTGTGGTGGCGTAACGGAGGAGTATCAATTCTGCTGGGAGGATACTCGTGTGCCTTATCTGCTTTCCGTACGTGATGGCAATGGCGAACTTCCTGATCTGACCGTAGAGAAAAATGCGGAAGAATGGATTAGACATGCTCCCGAATCATTCTGTAACACCCAAGACAGGCAAGTGCTGTCACAGGTGCTTAATCACTACGACCAAGAGACGACGGAATTTTATCGCTGGCGAGTAACCTATACCCAAAAGGAATTGTCGAAATTGGTTAGTGACAAACTGAAAATGGATTTTGGCGACATTGTAGATTTGATTCCTTTGGAGAGGGGCAAGAGTGGAAGAATATCAAAATTGAAAATCGTCGGCACGAAGCGCACCTTCACCATCGGAAAAGAGTTGGAGATACGCAGAGCTTTGAGTGAAACTCACTTGTATAGCTCTGCCTTCGTAGTAGATAAACATGCCAATCGTTTTGAATTGATTGGTGCCGGATGGGGGCATGGTGTTGGCTTGTGCCAAGTGGGTGCTGCCATGATGGGCGAGAAAGGTTATCAATACAAAGAAATATTATTGCATTATTACAAAAATGCAGATGTAAAACAAATTTATCAATAAAGGGAAATCAATGATTAAAATGAAACAGATACAAAAAAATCCTTGGAGTTGGGTACCCACCCTGTATTTTGCGGAAGGATTGCCCTATGTGGCGGTAATGACAATATCCCTGATATTGTACAAGCAATTGGGATTGAGTAATACGGAAATCACGTTTTATACCTCATGGCTTTACTTACCTTGGGTCATCAAACCGCTATGGAGCCCATTCATTGACTTGATCAAGACCAAACGTTGGTGGATTGTTACTATGGAGTTGCTGATAGGAGCGGCATTCGGTGGCGTGGCATTTATGATTCCTACATCGTTTTGGTTACAAGGTACACTGTTCTTCTTTTGGGTGATGGCGTTTGCTTCTGCTACACACGACATTGCTGCTGATGGATTTTATATGTTAGGACTCGACACGCACAATCAGGCATGGTTTGTAGGGATAAGGTCAACATTTTATCGTTTGGCAACAATATTCGGACAGGGTGTGTTGGTCATGATTGCCGGTAACTTACAGGTGATTTACCGCAACAGTATATCTTATTCTTGGAGTTTGATGTTTTATGGTGTGACGGGAATATTCATAGCCTTGTGGCTTTGGCATCATTATGTTTTGCCTACTCCTACTGAAGATACGGCTCGCAATGACGTAAACGCCAATACGATATGGAAGGAGTTCGTGAACACCATCAAGACTTTTTTCAAGAAAGAGCAGGTGCTGGTAGGTATCCTTTTCATGCTGTTGTATCGTATGCCCGAGGGCTTGTTGGCAAAAGTGTCTGCTTTGTTCCTCATTGATGCCTCACATAATGGTGGTATGGGATTATCGCCACAAGAATATGGATTGGTGCAAGGAACGGTGGGCGTGATAGGTCTTACGCTTGGTGGTATCCTTGGCGGTATTTGTGCCGGTAAGGATGGTCTCAAAAAGTGGCTTTGGCCAATGGTGTGTGCCATTACACTGCCCGATATAGTATATGTCTATCTGAGTTATGCTCTCAACAGCAATTTGATGGTCATCAACGTTTGTGTGTTCATTGAACAGTTTGGATATGGTTTTGGCTTTACTGCTTATATGCTATACCTTATTTATTATAGTAGGGGACAGTTTAAGACCAGCCATTATGCCTTGTGTACTGCGTTCATGGCATTGTCGATGATGATACCTGGCTTGTTTGCCGGTGCATTGCAAGAGGCAGTGGGCTATCGCCATTTCTTCATCATTGTCATGGTATGTTGCATCGTGACATTCCTCGTTACTTCATTTTTGAAAATAGATGCTGATTTTGGTAAAAAGGAAAATGAATCATGATACTTAGAGTGTATCCTTTGCAACCATGAAATACATCAGACACATCATTTCGGTATTTCTCGTGATTACGGTGCTTGCCTCATGCACCGACAACGGGACGATGCGCCAGAGGCTCAGCTACGTGAGCCAGTGCAACCGTGCCGACACGGTATTCACCGAGGCATGGCTACCTACCGTAGATTCGCTGGTTCACTACTTCGACCACCACGGCAACGCCAACGAAAAGATGATGGCGCATTACCTGAAAGGACGCGTTTACTGTGATATAGGAGATGCACCACAAGCCCTTAAATGCTATCAACAAGCAATGGAAATGGCGGATACCACCGACAAAGATTGTGATTTTTACCAGTTGATGGTTATCCATGGGCAAATGTCTGAAATATTCCAAAAACAAAATCTTCCCATAGAGGGAGCAACTGAATTAAAGAAAGCAAATCAGTATGCGATAATGCTCAATGACACTATTAGTAGTTTCATATATCATCAAAGGCTTGCCGTTTCATTCTATGAACTTGGACAAGTTGACAGTGTATTCATTATTTCAGACAAATTGTCAAGTTTGGAAAAAGACCAAAAATCTATTTCATACTCTGTAATGCTTCCCATTCGTACAGCATTAGAGTCCCATGATTACATAAATGCTAAAAAATATATTGATAAGTTCAATTGTGAAAGTTTTGACGAAAGGAATGGACGAGAAGGGAATACCTTGGGATTGTTTTATGCTAATTTAGGTCGCTATTATATGGAAACTGGAAAAATAGATTCCGCATTATACTATTACAAGCGTAGCCAAATATTATGTAAGGGAGCATCCCACCGTCTTGTTTTGTCCCATGGACTGTTTGACCTATACAAGAAGATGGAATTGAAAGATTCAATTTGCAAATATGCAGATTTGTACACGCAATTAACAGACTCTTCTCTTAAAATCATGAAAACGGATGCTATCATCCAATCTCAAAGTGCTTATAATTATCAGTTACATTTACGAAAAGCTGAACAAAGCAAAGTGAGGATGGAAAAGACAAAATTGGTAGCAATTATATTATCAATGGTTTTGCTCTTAATAGTTTTGCTATCATATATGGCTATCAGGCGCATTAAACAGAGAAACAAGGAACGAATAATTAAATTAAATGCAGAGTATAATCAATACTTACTGAATTACACCCATATAAAAAATGAATATGAACAATTGTCGAGACAAAAGGACAATCTAAGCAATTATGTCCAAGAAAAAGAAAAAGAGATGGAGGTATTGCGTCAAGCCTTATCTTCATTACATGATATAGACTCTCAATCCCAGTTTTGGGAAATGGAAGAAACGTTACTATCTACAGATATAGTAATCAAATTTCACGACATGGCAGCAAAAGGACAGAAAGCAGGTATGGCGGAATGGAATACATTACGTGGATTCGTTAATGTATTTATGCCTAATTTTATAAATGCCTTGTCTGAAAAAAATGAAAAAATCAATTTAAAGGAAACCAATCTTTGCATACTAATCAGACTGCAATTCATACCTTCTGAAATTGCAACCTTGATGGATTCTTCTGCTCAATCATTGTCTAATCTCCGTGTGAGATTGTTGCATAAAATGTTTAAAATGGAAGGAACCGCTAAAGATTTCAACGAACAAATTAACAAAATAGATATATTGTAATTATTCATAACAAGCTGATAATCAACACAAATATTAAAAACGTGAAATATGTGAAATCATAAAATTTGCATTGAATAAACGTGCTTTGTAATTTTGTCATGAACTTTAAATTATATAGCACATGAGAAATTATATTTTAATTATTTTTTTATGCGTTACACTTATGACAGGACACGCTTTAGGAGCAACTGCAAAAGTTTGCAAAAACATTGCTCTTAATGTTTCTGTACAATGGGAGGATCCTACGAATTATCCCCAACCTTTACCGAAATCCCCCATACAAGTACCAAGTGTTTCACTTGAAAATCACACCTTGTACTTCGACACCCCATGTGACGGCTGTACGCTAAACATCGTGGACAAGAACGACGTGGTGGTTTATACATTGGTGATTCCCACGGGTACTACCTCGTTGGTGCTTCCGTCAACCCTCTCAGGCGATTACACCATCCAAATCATCCGTGGCTACTACCTCTTTTATGGCTCGATTAACCTACTGTAGATACTTCTAAACATTTATTATATAATGTCCCGTCAGGGAGGTGTGCCTTATATGAGTAATCTAACGGCACACCGACCTGATTTTTTCAAATCAATAACAATCTATTTTAAACACCATGAAAACAACAATTATATTTTTATTGACATCATAAAAAATAAGCATAGGAAGCTTTGTTTTATCATATATAATATTTATCTTTGCGAACAACAAATATTAAGGAGGAAATAATAATGGTGAAGGGAATGTTTTTGGTATTGCTACTGGCAACCCCGATGCTCAGTATGGCGAATGAAGAATATCATCCATTCGTGGAAGATGGGAAAGTATGGATATGCAATTCGTATCAAGCATTGAACGGAGATGACTTGTACTTTTACTTTGATGGCGACACTATCATAAATAACCATCAAGCCAAGAAAATTTACGTGCAGGACAATGGAAACATACGCTATCGTTACGCACTGTATGAGGAAGACCTTCGGGTATATGGAATTATGTCGGGCAGTGAATCGTCTGACTTAATCTATGATTTCAGCCTTGAAAACCCTGGCGATAAGACTACCATTAACAACTCCACTTATGAACTGCAATATACTGACTATGTAACGGTACGTGGAAAACAATTTCGCCGACTTCATTTGAAACGTTCCACATTTAACGAACAAGTGGTTTGGATAGAAGGAATTGGCGGTTACAAGATTAGGTATCGAGATGGCTATTATTCCACCTCGAATGAAAATTTATTGGGATGCTTGTTGAACGGCAAGGAAATCTTCTCGTACAAGGATTTCTCGAAAGACAAGGATGATGTCACTGACTATCCCCAAATACTTGAACAGGGCAAGTCGTGGACATATAAGAACATCGACTATTCCAATCCCGACAATTGCTATGAGTATCGGTATTTCATTGAAGGCGACACGCTTATCAGAGGTATCAACTATGCAAAACTGTATTGTGAGAATGCAAACAACAAACATCGCGTGGAATACAAGGATGCGGTATATGAAGCTGGCAAGACCGTCTTTATCTACAACAAATCGGAGCATGAAAACTATATCATCTATAGCTTCAACGAAAACGACCTGCATAGCTCCAATTATGATATCGGTTGGAGTGATTTCAAGAAAAGTTCAAGAAAAACCTTAACAACCAACGGGGAAACAAGGGAAGTGATTTACTTCAAGCCCTATTATGGCAGTGACGAGATTGTCGGCTGTTGGGCAGAGGGAATCGGTTCTTCCGTTGACTTGGTTCATTCCAAGAATTTCCATGCCCGTAAGTATCAGCAGCTTGTTCGATGTGAACTCAACGGTAAGGAGTTGTTCGGTTATGAGGACTTTGGGATGCCTGAAATCGTTGTCGTTCCCGAGGGAGAACGTCTTCCTTATCACCCGATGTTGAAGGAAGGCAAGAGTTGGCATTACAAATATCATCATTTTGAGGATAAGATTGGCGAGGATGGACTAGTATCTGGTTATGATGAGACCATTACAAATTACAACTTCGTGCTAAAGGGCGATACAGTTATCAACGGGGAACTGGCTTTCAAGATGTATCGGGAATCGGAAAATGGTTCGTCAGTGTATTTTGCTGCATGGATAGAGCAAGACCAGTGTGTCTATCGCATACTTGAAGGGGAGACGGAAAAGACTCTCTATTATGACTTCAACCTTAAACGCGATTATTTATGGAATGAATATAATTCAGGAAAAGTGTTCTTGCATCACGTTGATACTTTAACGGTGAATGAACGAATGTATAATCGCTACCATTTCTATTCGTATTATTATGAGGAGGAGTATTTCAATTGGGTAGAGGGTATAGGAGATTATTATGAAGGAATCTTGGAGAATGGCATCAGCGAACGACCAACCTGTATATGTGACTATTTAAGGTTTGATAAATGCTATGAGGACGGTGTGCAGATATATCCCCAAGTCAAAATTCCAGAGGCAATATCATCTATACCGTCAACAAGGAAAGATGATGAAACCATTTATGATCTGCAAGGCAGAAAGGTAACAACACCGCAAAAGAACGGATTGTATATCAGGAACGGGAAGAAGTTCGTTGTTCATTGACCATTGAACATTGAGCATTGACAATTCATAATTCACAATTGATAATTCACAATGAATAGTTCAAAAGTGTAAGGATGATAGGATTTTGGGATTCTCATTTGAAAGGAACCATTAGTTGGCAATGAATACGGAAAGTTACTGATACGAAACCGCATGGCGGTGTGACTTTTAGTGGAGGAAAAACATCACTTATAGGTAAGGAAGTGATTATCAACGGTGAAACAACAATAGAGAAAGGTACCGAGTTTGAAATTATAAATCAATGAGAAATATGAGACTTTTAACAACTTTTTTTTGCGCATTATGGTTTTCCACGACTTTCATGTTTGCGCAGGAAGAGGGACATCCTAACCCCAACAGCATTTATTATACCAAAAGCTGGTGTGTTTATCCCATGGGTGGCAACATGCAGTCTATGCAAGCGTATTACATGGTAATGGGCGATGTTTCTATCAACGGGAAGGACTATATGAGGTTGATGGATTTATATTCAAGTGAATCATACGTTGGAGCCTTACGCGAGGATGGGCATAAGGTATATTTCCTCCCGAATGGTGAAAAGAGGGAATATCTCCTGTATGATTTCGGACTTGAATTGGGCGAAAGTGTCGATGTGGGACTAAATGGGGAAAGCCATGTGGTTACCGTTGTGGGCATAGACAGTGTCTATGTACTTGGCGTTCGTCGAAGACTGCGGATTGAGGACGAGACAATCCGAGATAACCATTGGTCTTGGCCAGCCTATTGGATAGAAGGAATCGGTAGCGACCTTGGTATCCTATCTCCGTATGGTTGGGGAAGCCCCGACTTGAAATATCGCATGTATATGATATCAGACTATATTCCAGTTTCCGCATTGTTTGAAGAGTGGAGAGGTTCTTTTAACATGCTTGAAGGTATGCCCACATGGGATTTTTGGGCGGATTATGCGACTCAAGAAACTAAAACCATTAGTTTCAGGGTGTCGCGGGAAGGCGACACCGTCAACATTGGAAACAAGAGTTATCAAAAATTAACTATGACAGTCTCTGCCTTGAAAGGTTCCACTGGAGCAACCAGTGGTGTGGAAACGACAATGGGCATCAGGGAGGAAAACGGACGGATATATGCTAACTATGACGATTACATACGTTTCCTTAAAGAAACAAAGGTTGGAGATCCAGACTATATTCCCTATCAGATAACAGATGAAAACGAAATCGTGTTGTACGATTACAACATGAAGGAGGGCGATACGTTCCGCCACGTTGACGGGCATGACGACATTTCGGTTGTGAGCGTGAGTTGTGCGGAATGGGATAACTACAGGAAAAAGCTCACGCTCAGCAATGGAAACATAATTGAAAAGGGGAAGGGATGTACCAATTCCCTTGGCATACTGGTCGCATATCTTAACCCCACAAAAGAGGCTCCCCAAAACGTGACTTTTACTGGATACGGGAAGAAAGGTATTTATACAAATTTTATTACAGAACAAAATAGGACATCATTCACTGATGAAATAACTACACTTAAAGCATCTCTTCGGCAAAAGACTGTTGAAGGTGTCTATGACCTGCAAGGCAGAAAGGTGACAATACCGCAGAAGAAAGGGTTGTATATCAGGAACGGGAAGAAGTTCGTTGTTCGATAGATAATCATTATAGGATATTCAATACTCCCAACATCTTGTCAAGAGCATTCATATTCCTCTCCGATTCTCGCATTTTCCCAACCAATGGAGCATCCACTTGGTGAGATACGATGACGGGACGGTGAGGAATATGTTTTGTTGTTATACCTTGAAATTTTTAGAAATGCAAAGATTTTGAGGTTTTGGAACAATGTTTTTAGCATGTCTAAAAATTGTTGACGCACACACGAAAAAATGTGTACTTAACAAATGTTAAACCACTAAATTTGTATTATTTATTCAGTTTATTTTCATACATTTGACGAAGTTTTTAGTTCAACTTATTATTTTTTTTAACAATAATCTATTAACAACAAATTTCATTAATTATGGAAATTACTTTTAGAAAAAAGTCGCAACAAATCATTTGGCGACAGAAAGCATGGATGACAGTCATCCTTTTGACGGTATTCAATGCCTTGAGTTGGGCACAGAGTATAGATTTTGACAATGCCAAGTTGAAAACAGCTACCAACTTTACCAGTTGGTATGTTGATGGAGAAGGAACAACCAAGACCGTCAACGGCATTACATTCACCTTGGGAACAGGATCTGGTTCGGCTGCCACTACCTTGAAAGGCAATTGGTGGAAAGATGGTGTGAACTATGACATGCAGGTTGGTGATGGACTTACTGCATACGATAGCAGTGGTGCAAAGCCTACATCTGGCTCAGTGTCTATCACTGTAAAGATCAAGGGGCTCTCCGCAGGAACCCACTCGTTGCAGGCATATCACAACTATGTGGAGGCTGATGGCAATTATACAGTACCGCCCATTAACGTGTCTGTAAATGGGGTAGTCAAGGTAACGGGACTTCAACAGTCGATGCGTGCTACCAGTACAACTGCCAGTGCAAAGAGCTTCGTCACATTCACGGTGGGAAGTACGAGTGAAGAGACAACCATTACTTATTACACCGTACCCTCTAACGGAACGAGCTATTTCTGTACGTCTCTGTTCATCAACTCCTTGGAGTTGGGCGTGGATAATGCCGATAATCTGGCACAGAATCCATCACCTGCATCGATGGACTACCATGTGAATGCCGACGGAGGAAGTTTAACATTATCGTGGACAAAGGCGGTGAATACTCCTACGAGGCACATCTATTACTTCGGCACCGACTCCACTTCTGTGCTCAATGCCACTTCAGGAGGTACCTCCACAACTTCTACATCGTTTACGAAGAGTGGACTGAACCCCATACAGAAATACTTCTGGCGCGTTGACGAAGTTATCAATGGTGAAACCTATAAAGGCAAGGTGTGGAGCTTCCGTCCTCGTCGATTGGCTTTCCCCGGAGCCGACGGTGCTGGAAAATATGCTACTGGTGGCCGTGGAGGTGCAGTGTATCATGTGACAAGTCTCTCCGATGATGCCAATACCAATGGTACATTACGCTATGGACTGGAGAAACTTTCTGGTCCGCGTACCATTGTCTTTGACGTGAGTGGTGTCATTACACTACAAAGTACGTTGACATGCAGCGACCCATACGTGACAATAGCTGGACAGACCGCTCCTGGCAAAGGTATCATGCTGCGCAACCAACCTTTCGGCTCCAACTCTGATGACGGTATTACTCGTTTCATGCGATTCCGCTACGGACACGGGGATGACTGGAATGGTACATCGCCCAACGAAAATACGGGTAATGCTGGTGGACTCTCTGCAAACTATGGTATCATGGATCACTGTCTTTTGGGATGGGGCTCTGACGAGACCTTCTCTTCTCGCGGTGCTAAAAACTATAGTTTCCAGCACAATATCATTGGTGAGTCGCTCAACCAAAACGGTCATAAGAACTATTATAGTTCTAACAATGCCGTTCAACATGGTTTTGCGGCAACCGTAGCTGGTGATGTTGGCTCGCTGCATCACAACTTGCTTGCACACAATGAAGGACGAGCTTGGAGCCTTGGTGGTGGCTTGGACGGTGCTGGAGCATACGCCGGACGTTTGAATATCCGCGACAATGTGGTTTACAATTGGGGTGGACGTGCTACTGATGGTGGCGTGCATGAGGGTAACTTCGTGAACAACTATTACAAGAAAGGTCCTGCTACGACACAAGATTTCATCTTCATTGCCCAATTAGAAGGAGCTGGCTCTGGTACGCAGGAATATTACTTAAACGGTAATTATAGGGTAAGTCAGGACGGTAATACGGAGACTCCCGACACGAACAACAATACATATAAATATGTGTTGAGTGGCGGTCAGAATCTTAATTGGAATGTCTGGGCTTCGTCTGCCTATAGCTTCTGGAGCCATGAGAGCCAAGTAGAATCATCTGCCGATGCTGCGTTCAAGAATGTTTTGAGTGATGTGGGTTGTAACTATGCTGGTCTTGACAACAATGAGGCTCGTCTTGTGAATGAAAGTCTCCACGGCACTTATACCAAGCGTGGCAGTCGTTCGGGTAAGCCTGGTCTGATAGATAAGGAGAGCGATTCGGAGGGTTGGAATGGCTTAGGCATCACTTCTGCCTCACGTCCCTCTGGATGGGACACCGACCACGACGGAATACCCGACTGGTTTGAGAATGCCAAGGGATGGAACGCTTCATCCGCCAACAACAATGTATATAATACTTCTACCTATTATACAAACCTTGAAGATTATCTGAATTGGATGGCTGAACCGCATTTCATTGGTGACACTGATGGACAAGGTATTACCGTGGCAGAAAACAAGAGTGTAACACTCGCTGGGTATTTCGCTGGATACTCTTCTCCAAGCTATACCATTGTATCGAACAGTGGTTCGGCTCAAGCCAGTATCTCCAACGGAGTGCTTACCGTGAATGCTCCCGCTTCTATGGCAAACAAAGTGTTTACCATTGCCGTTAAAGCATCCGAGAGTGGTGTGTCACTCACTCGCAACTTCAATTTCTATGTGGGTGATGCTCCCGTGGTTACTCCAAGTACTACGACATCGATGGTGACTGAGGAAGGTACTGTATATTGGGAGTTCAACCAAGGAGGAGCCAACCAAACAGCTACCCTCAGCAGTAATTTTGAAGGTTTTGTCACTGCCTCTACTACGTTGGGCAGCAACTTGACATGGAAAGGCACGAAGGCTTTAACAGGTATCACCGAAACTTTGATAGGCGTGAAAGTCAATAATGAGTCGTCTGCCAACAATAACAACCGCCTGATGTTCAATATCACACCAGCCAACGATTGCTCGTTTGCCGTTACACACGTCGAGTTTTATATCTCACGCATTGGTACTGATGGAGGTAATTACAACGTGGCTTGGGGAAACCAGACATTGACTACCGGACAGAAACCTGCTCGCAACAATGCTAATCCACCATATACGGTATTCTCATACAATCTGAATGGTGCCAGCAGTAGCGCAGTGCAGTCTTTGATTATCAATCTCTACAAACTTGGTTCTACCAAGCAATTCGGTATTGCAAGAATCTTAATAAGAGGCAATCTTACCCATCCCAGTGCAATGGTACAAGACACTGGAACCATCCAATGGAAGTTTGATGGGGGAGGGGCTAACCAAACCGCAACCATTCCTAACGCCTTCCAAGGCTATGTGACAACCTCCGTGAGTAAGGGCAACACCCTCAAATATGCAGGAACGCGTGTCTGCTCTAATATAACTGAAACTCTCATGGGTACTAATGTGAATAACGAATCGAGTGCCAACAGTGGCAATGCCCTTTCATTCAGTGTCACTCCTACTAATGGCAGTACTTTCAAGGCAACAAGTGTTTCGTTCACTGCCACTCGCATTGGTACAGATGGCAGCGCACTGAATGCTGTCTTTGACGGAATGACGCTCGCCTCTGGCGTTCGCCCAGCACGCAACAATGCTAATCCTGCCTACACAACATACACCTATCATGTAAATGGCAGTGACAGTGAGAGCGTGAAACAGCTCATTATCAATATCTATCAGCTTGGCTCAACCAAACAAGTAGGTATTGCAAACGTTTCCGTGACAGGTGTGCTCACACATCCTGCCAATGCTCGTTCCAACCAAATGATGATGGAGGAGGATGAGCAGACCACAGCCATTGAGACTCCAGAGGTGCCTGCGAGGAGAAACGTAGAAGGCTGGTACACCCTGCAAGGTGTTAAGATAGAACAACCTTCTCAACCTGGCATCTACATCTTCAACGGAAAGAAAGTGGTGGTGAGATAATAACACCATATCATTCAATAATAGTGGGAGCATTAACTTGATGCTCTCACTTTTTTTATATATCAAAAAGTCCGACAAAATGTTGTTTGTCTTTTCTTGTGAAATAGAATTGAAAACGCGGAATAATAGGTTGAAAAGGGCAAAATATCATGTTTTTAATCGTAACATGGCATGTTATGCACGTAACTATATCAGTTATGAGCGTAACTATATATGTTAGCGAGCTAACTATGAATGTTATGAAAGCTCCAAATTTGTCTTTTTTGAGGTAAAAATAGCCTTTCTTACAATGGTTTTCAGAGTGGTAGAATTGTAAGTAGTTGATTTATAGTGACATATAAAAGTGTTGAAAAACGGGCATTTTTCCTGCTAAGTCATAAGTGTTTTGAAAAAATGCCCGTTTTTTGATAAGGAAATTCAGAATTTCCAAGACAAAACTATAAAGGATTGTTATGCTTGTCTGTCTATAAAAGTATGAAGTTAACGATGTCCCCGGCTTGCACATCAATTAGAATTTACTTACTTTATTTCTTGAAAAGATTTCCTATTCTCTCCCACGAGTTCCAGCCTTTATCATCGAGATAGTTAAGTACCACAACTAAAAACGCGAATAAGACACCTTGAACCAGATAATCTGTCATAGGTTTTAGCTCATGAAATATAATATCCAATAATGCGCTAAATACCATGTAGGCTACAGAAAAGAATAAGACTTTTATAATATATTTTTTCATAATAAGTTAAATATGTTATATATCTGGTGTATTACAAACCATCTATGAATCTCTTGGAAATATCTCCGTATTGGTCGATTCTACGGTCACGAAGGAAGGGCCACCAGCGACGTACTTGTTCGCTGCGTTCAAGGTCTATGGTGACGATGGTAGATACTTCCTCGTTGTCGGGAGCGCGATACAGAAACTCACCTTGTGGTCCCACAACCATAGAACTACCCCAGAATTGAATGCCATTGGTTTGCTGGCTTGGGTCTGGTTCGAATCCTACACGATTGACGGTGATGACGGGTAAGCCATTGGCAACAGCATGACCTCGTTGAACGGTTGTCCAAGCCTCACGTTGCCGTTGCTGTTCTTCCTTGGTATCACTGCTTTCATAGCCGATGGCAGTGGGGTAAATCAATAGTTCTGCTCCCTTTAATGCCATGAGTCGAGCTGCTTCGGGATACCATTGGTCCCAACAAACCAACACGCCTAATCGTCCGATGCTGGTGTTGATAGGAGAGAAGCCTAAATCGCCTGGCGTGAAATAGAATTTCTCGTAATAGGCAGGGTCATCAGGAATGTGCATCTTGCGGTATTTGCCGGCAATCGTACCGTCGCTGTCCACGACCACGGCTGTATTATGATAGAGTCCAGGAGCACGTTTCTCGAAAAGAGACGTAACGATGACGATTCCCAAATCTTTGGCCAAAGAGCCGTAGAAATCTGTGGAAGGACCAGGTATGGGCTCTGCCAAGTCGAACAAATCAACGTTTTCTGTTTGGCAGAAATACAATCCGTTGTGTAACTCTTGCAATACAATGAGTTGTGCTCCTTCTTTTGCCAATTTCTTGATACTGTCAGCCAGTCGTTGCATGTTGAGCTTGATGTCGGCTGTGTTATGTTGCTGGATAATGCCAATGTTCATTTGTCTCATGAGAATAAAATTATAAAACCCCGATAGGGTATTGCATGGTTAAACAATGAATGGATCCGTGTTGGCGGATGATGGTACGAGCATCTAAGGGAATGATGTCGTGATGAGGGAATGCCTTTGAAATGGTTTGAAGAGCCTCTTGATCCTTATCTGGTTGGTTATATGTAGGACAAAGTACAGCACCATTGAGAATGAGGAAGTTAGCGTATGTGGCAGGCAACCTTTCTTCATCGTCGTAAATGGGAGAAGGCATGGGCAATCGCAATAATCGATAAGGATTATCCAATGGCGTCTTCAACGACTGCAATTGCTTTTCAAGTGCCAGGAAGTCATCATGTTGTGGGTCGTTGGTATCATCACACCCCATATATAATAAGGTGTCGTTAGGAGCAAATCTCACAATGGTGTCAATATGTCCGTCAGTATCGTCACCAATCAGGTTGCCGTGGTCGAGCCAGATGATGCGATGGGCAAACAATCTGCGTTTGAGTTCTTCCTCGATTTGTTCTTTGGTGAGCGGTTGGTTTCTGTTTGGAGCCAACAGACATTGCGATGTGGTCATGATAGTTCCCCTTCCGTCGCTTTCGATAGCCCCACCTTCCAAGACGAAATCATCATTCGACAGGAGCGAGGCGTGAAACAAACCATTGTTAAAGATGTTGTTTGTGATGCGATTGTCGAGATGGGCAGGAAACTTCTTTCCCCAACCATTGAATTGAAAGTCGAGCAACAAGGCGTTGCCAGACTGTTGAAACGTGAGATAATCTATCGTTAAGGGAAGCAATGTGATGGCTCCATGATCGCGAGCCCACGTGTCATTGGTCTCACTGGAACAAAACAGCACGTTTGCCATTGCTTCTTGCGAGATATGAAAGGTAAGTGTACGTTTCACCTCTTCCACGTGAGGAGTTACAATGATTACCTTTTCATACACAGAGATAATCTTTACCATCTCTATATATGTGGTTTCGATGTCGTAAAGATATGGTTTCCAATCCGTATCTTTATGAGGCCATGTGAGTTGTATTCCACTTTGTGGATACCATTCGGCTGGTAAGATATAGTTCATGGTGCAAAGATAATGAATTTATTGATGGAATACTCCGATAATATCGGAAAATTTATCTAACTTTGCATCGAAAATCGTGAATTGAAATGTTGGAAATAAAGAATGGTCGCATAGACAGAGGAGGTAAAGCCTTGTTTTCCCATTTGTCATTTATGGCAAATGAGGGAGACGTGCTGTGTGTGGCAGGCTCGCAAGGCAGTGGAAAGTCGAGCTTGCTTCAGGCATTCTTAGGCTTTTTCCCACTTGATGAAGGTTATCTGAACGTAGATGGCGACTTGATAGATGTAAAGTCTGCACCTTATTTCCGAAAGAAAATGAGCTTTTTGCCACAAGACATAGACCTGCCATACGATAAGGTTTCAGAAGCCTTAAATGCGCTATTCGAGTTGAAGAGAGAACAGGAAACGAAGGAAACGAAAGGTGCGTTGATGGAATTGTGGGATGAAATAAGTATTCCCGCAGAGGATTATGAGAGGAAACTCTCTGAATTGAGTTTGGCAGAACGTCGTCTTATGCTATTGTCAGGTATCTGTGTGCTTCAACGACCTATAGCTTTGTTGGACGAACCATCGTTGTGGTTAGATGAAGAACAATTGGCAAAGGCTGGTGCATGTATTCGTCAGATGGCTCGAAATGGTTCTACGGTAATCGTCACTTGTCAAGAACACGACCCCGTGTTGCGTTATTGCGACAAGTTGGTAGAAATTAATGGTCATTCTTATCATAACTAAGTTTGCTATGGAAATATCTATATTAGGTTTTTGTTTGGGATTATTGCTTTTGATAGTTCCTCTTTATATCCTCCAAGTTTACAAGGTGAAATTTTTATATAAGATTTTGCGTGGTTTCATCAAGATGTTGATGACTCTTGGATTGACTGGAGTGTGTTTGTACTTCGTATTTAAGTGGGATAATATTTGGGTAAACATTGCTTGGATACTACTGATGATGCTGGCTGGTACATTGTTGACAACGATGAAGGCTAAGTTGAATGTAATCAGACACTTGCTTCCTATTGGCTTGGGCGTGTTTTCCTCTGTGTTGGTGGTAGGACTTTACTTTCTATTAGTAATGATTGGAACGGAGCATTCTTTTGATACACGTTATCTTGTTCCCATTTTTGGCTTGTTGATAGGTGGGGTCGTTGCAACCAATGGTCAAGCCTTGAGAACCTATTACATGGGAATGAAAAATCATGGCAAGTTGTATTATTACTTGATAGGTAATGGAGCCACACGACACGAGGCTTTACGGTTTTTCGAGAAGCGAGCTTTGGAGAAGGTTTCTATCCCCTGCATCAGCAAAATGGCCTTGATGATGGTGGGATATATGCCATTGGTGATGTGGAGTATGTTGGTAGCCGGGTGCAATGTGTTGTCGGCTGTCGCTTTTCAGATAGTGATTCTTATTGCCGTTTTTTGCGCTTCTGTCATTTCTATGGTAGTGACATTGAGAGTGGCAAGTAAATTGTCGATTGACAAATACGGAAAGTTAAAGATGAATCATCCAAAACAAGAAAGTGTAGAAGTATGAAAAAGTATGGTTTGATGTTGCTGTGTGCAGGAATGTTTTCTGCATTGTTGTTATCTTGTAAGAATGTTAATAAGCAGCAAATAGCTGTTACGCAAGATGATGAGGTAACGGGTTTTTATGATGCAAAAAAAGCCTCCGTGGAAGAAACATCGTCTTCATCAAGGAAAGGTGAGGTAAAAGTGAAGATGATGGAAATCCCTGCACCACTGAAAGATAGACCAGAACAAATCATCAAGAGAACGGGTTATACCGTATCATATAACAAATCGACAAAAGTGCCCAACTGGGTGGCTTGGCATTTGGTGAAGAGCCATTGCTATGGAAACAACCAGCGTACTAATTTATTGTTTGAGGAAGATTCAGATGTGCCTTATCCACGCGCTACGGATAATGATTATTACAACTCTCGCTATGATAGAGGACACATGTGTCCGGCAGGTGATAATAAATGGGATAAGGAAGCTATTCGCGAAACATTCCTTTTCACGAATATTTGTCCGCAGAATCATGGATTGAATAAGGACTCTTGGAATGACTTGGAGAAACAATGTCGCAGTTGGGCGAAAGAATATGGAGCCATAGACATTGTGTGTGGACCAATATTCTACGGAAATACACATGACAAGACCATTGGTAGAAACAAGGTGTGTGTGCCTGATGGCTTCTTCAAGGTGGTGTTGTGCCGTAAGGGAACCCCCAAGGCAATAGGCTTTATCTATAAAAATCGTGGCGGTCGCCAGTCTATGTCAGATTGCGCACTTACCGTTGACGAAGTGGAGAAAATCACCGGCATAGACTTTTTCCCAGCTTTAGACGATGGAGTGGAGAATAGGATAGAGGCACAAGCAAGACTAAAGGATTGGTGAGGAAGAAATGTCATTTGCTATTTGGCGGAAACTATTGATAGTCTTTTCCTTTGCCATTTTATAAGTATTATACTGAAAGATTAATTTTCGATTAGAAATGATTTCTTCTTGAGAGAGAGGTGTGTCAATTTCTTCTTGGTTTAAATCTTTTTCTATCGAAAAGACGTGGAATCCAGCCTTTGTAAAGAACTTGTAATTAATGGAATCTTCCGGTAAGAAAACTTTTGCCCCATTCCAAAGATTAATATAAATATTTCCAACGGCTATTTGTCTGACGGTATTGTGGATGGCTACAGATACGGATTCTGTCAATGCAACATATTTATCGTATTCCATGAATGCTGTAATAGGAATGAAATTGTCGCCAAACAATCGTTTCCCCATCTTGCACACCGATGCTCTATAAAGACTGTCTCCCCCATAACTTAACGGAACCAGTATCTTTCGATTCTTAAGGTCAAGATGTCTCAATCTCCAAAAAGTATTTCTATGATTACCTAAAACAGTTGCTGAATGACTAACTTGTATGGTGTTTCCCTTTGGAAAAATATTTTTGTATAAAATGTCAAAGCTCTTATATTCTATCCTGGGTGGATATATGAATGTAATTTGTTTTGCCCTGAAAAAAGAATTCTTTTTCAGATAATCGCATTCTATTGGAAACACTCCGGAATAATAATCTACTCTATGTATGGCATCAATGAAATCTTGTCGTCCGTGAGAATCATTGACTTTAAGTCTTTTGAAGTAAGTTCTCCTCCCTTCGTTTAAAAGTCTTAACCTATATCTTAGACTGATGGTCTTGGGCTTTATCTGATGTTTTAAAGGAATTAATGGAAATTGAGGCTTCTTGTTTTCGTAAATATCAAATCCCCAAGAAAACCAAACTACTTTTATTTTTGCATTCACCTCCTTGATTAATTGGCAAGGAAGTGAAGCAAGATTGTGTAGAACTATCACGTCACAGAGATCAGGATTCGTAATCATTTCATAAATATCTGAAATCTGTTTTCTTTCCACTTGATTTGAGGTGATATATTGAAAAGGTTCATCTTTATCAAAAATGATATTGATATATCGATTATCTAATTCTTCAATGTCCTCAAACAATTCTATGGCGGAATTTAAAAACTTATCGTCAGTGATGAAATGTATTACTTTCATGTCTTATCAATTTGTTTGCAAAGGTACGAAAATAAAATTAAATCTGCATAAAAGTCTTAAACAAGTTGAAAAAATACGTTAAACTACGATGGTTTCTTTCATTCTTGCATTATTCTTAGTAATTTTGCAGTCTAAAATGTTTTTGCGTGAAAATAAGTAGAGTGGTTGCTGCCCTTGAACGATTCGCACCTCTGCCCTTGCAAGAAAGCTATGATAATGCAGGCTTGCAAGTAGGATTGACAGACGTGGAAGTTTCAGGGGCATTATTGTGTTTAGATGTCAATGAACAAATCATTGATGAGGCGATTGCCAAGAATTGTAATCTGGTAGTGGCTCATCACCCCTTGATTTTTCATAAATTATCTTGTGTGTCAAACCTTGATTATGTGCAACGAACGGTGATGAAGGCTATCCAAAATGGGATAACCATCGTTTCCATGCACACCAATTTGGATAATGCACAAGGTGGCGTGAATTATAAAATGGCAGAGAAGATTAGTCTTTCCGATGTGTGCTTTCTCGGCCAATCTCATTGCTTTGCGGATATTACTTATGCTTCTGGCATTGTTGGTAATCTTCCTGCTCCTATGTCTGCCTCTGATTTCATTCAATTGTTGAAGAAAGAATTTATGGTTGATTGTGTACAATGCAACCAATTGTTGGAAAGAGACATCGTGAAAGTAGCTTTATGCGGTGGGTCTGGTTCTTTCTTGTTGGATGATGCCATTGCCTGTGGAGCTGATGCGTTTATCACGGGTGAAATGCACTATCATGAGTTTTTCGGACATGAGCAAGAAATTCAGATTGCGGTAATCGGACATTATCAGAGTGAGCAATTCACCAATGAAATATTTAAGTCTGTCATTGAACGAGATTGTGAAGGAGTTTCTTGTTATTTGACTGAAACGAATACAAACCCCATCCTTTATATATAATAAGGTGTTTTTATAGTAAATAGAATTATCAATCATTTGTAATAATAATAACTATGGCAAAAAAAGATGTAACGGATTTGACAGTTGAAGAGAGATTGAAAACTTTGTTTCAACTTCAGACAACTTTGTCGGCAATTGACGAGAAACGTGCACTTCGTGGAGAATTACCATTGGAAGTAGAAGACTTAGAGGACGAAATCGCTGGCTTTACCACTCGTGAAGAGAATATTAATAAGGAAATAGAGGATTTCAAGGCTGCCATTTCCCGTAAGAAGGGAGAAATCCAACAAGCAAAAGCTACCGTTGAACGTTATAAGAAGCAGTTGGAAGAGGTGAGGAACAGTCGCGAATACGAGACTTTGACCAAGGAAGTAGAGTTTCAAACATTGGAGATTGAACTTTGCGAAAAGAAAATACGTGAGGCTTTGGTCAGGGTTGATGAGCGAATACGTGATTTAGAGGACACTAAAGAAATGATGGCTGACCGTCAGGCTGCCTTGGATGAGAAGAAAGGCGAACTGGATGAAATCATGTTGGAGACAAGAGAAGAGGAAGAAAAGTTGAAAGCGAAGGCAAAGGACTTGGAAACCAAGATTGAACCTCGTCTTTTGAGTAGTTTTAAGCGTATTCGTAAGAATGCTCGCAATGGATTAGGCATTGTTTACGTTCAGCGTGATGCTTGTGGTGGTTGCTTCAATAAGATTCCTCCACAGCGACAACTCGACATTAAGATGCATAAGAAAATTGTGGTTTGCGAGTATTGCGGTAGAATCATGATTGATCCGGAATTGGCTGGAGTAAAGATGGAAACTAAATCTGCGGATGAAAAACCCAAGCGTAAGCGCGCCATTCGTAAGATTGCGAAAAAGGAAACCCCTGCTGCGGAAGCACCCGCTGTACCAGAAGCAGAATACGATGCATAATAGGTGCTTATACTAAGGAAAAATGCCTCAGAAGTAAACATTACTTTTGGGGCATTTATAGTTATGGTTTAGCTCACCTAAACATCATGTTTGTCTTGTCTATTCCTAAAGTCCACGAGCCTTGTAAATCTTGTCCTTGGCATCATTGATTTCCTGGAATTTCTTTTCCGCAGCCTTTTTCACGTCTTCTCCCAAAGTTGCCACTCTGTCAGGGTGGTGTTTAAGTGCCATTTTTCTATACGCCGCCTTCACTTCGTCATCGGTTGCGTCTTTTGAAATGCCCAAAACCTTATATGCAGCATCTAAGTCATTGCCTCCGCCTCTTAGGTTAAGCATAGAATCAATATCTTGTTGAGAGAGCGAAAGGGCGCTTCCGATTTCTTGTATTGCCTCAATTTCTTTCTGGTGTATGTTTCCATCCACTTGGGCAATCATCACGAGGAAGTTCAGCAGTTGCAAGCGTTGTGAATAATCCATGTTTTGCGCTATTTGCCGACATGACTGATAAATTGTCGTGCGAAATTGGCTTTCCCCCACTTGCTTTTGGTGCTCAAATAGGCGCAACATGATTTCCTCGCCTTGCTGAACGGCAATCTCCCCAAAGTTCTGGCGCAAGAATTGGCGCACCATTTCCATTTCTGAATGCATCACTTTGCCATCAGCCTTGATAACGTATGATGCGAGCGTAAGCATGGAAATCAAGAACGAATTACGTTGTCCTTCGTATTCCCGTTCCCTGCTGTAATTGGTTTGGTTAGCTTCATCATCTTTTTTGTATCCAAATTCATTAATGAAAGACGACGTAGTCATCGAGTCAAACAATGCACCAACGATGAATCCGACTATTGCACCTAACGGTCCAGCAGACACGAAGCCTAAGTAACCACCAATCCATTTACCGAATCCCATAAATATAATATTTTATTGTACAGGTTTATTTCTTGTTCAATCTAATACCGTCTTCAGAAATGCTAATCAGCCGTTTCTTATATAAGTCGCCAATAGCCTTCTTGTACGTCTTTTTACTGACGTGGAATCTGTATTTGATATCTTCTGCATCACTCTTGTCTCCCAAGTCGCAATAGCCATTGTGTTCATGAAGATAGTCTAACAGCGTCTCGGAGAAATCGAGTGTTTGCCTTCTTCCTATAGGGTGCAACGATACGTCTATCTTCCCGTCAGGTCGTACAGTATTGATGTAGCCCTTCATGCGGTCTCCCGTATGAACACGCTGGAATATCTGATCTTCATAAGCCAATCCTGGATACTTGTTGTCAATGATTACCTTGAATCCCAATTCCGTCTTTTGCCAGACAAGCACGTCCACTTCCTTCCCACGTTCCATGTATGGAATTTCCTCATCAAAGAATTTGTCCACCTTGGCTGAGGCTACAATGCGATAACTCTCTTCGTCGATGTACACATATACGATGTACGACTCGCCTATTTCCATTCTTTTCTTTTGTTCGTTGAACGGGCAAAACAGGTCTTTCATCAATCCCCATTTCAAGAATGCACCATGCTGGTTTACCCAAGCCACTTCCAGATAGGCAAAATCTCCCACCTTGCAGAATGGTTTCTCTGTTGTAGCCACCAGTCGTTCCTCGCTGTCTAAGTATATGAATACCTCAAGCACGTCGCCTATCTTATATGATTCTGGTTGGTAACGTTTGGGCAACAAGATTTCGCCCTCTTCTCCACCGTCAAGGTAAAGTCCGAAGTCCACTTCCTTAACGATTTCCAACCTGTTATAGTCTCCCAGTTTAATCTTCTCCATGTTCTGATGTCTTATTTCTTTCTGTGTTTTCTTCCTCAGTAGAGATGGTGTCTTCATTCACGATGAGTCCATCCTTCAGATGGATGGTACGGTCTGTGATTCGAGCCAGTTCTTCATCATGAGTAACAATGACAAAAGTTTGGCCAAATTGGTCTCGCAAGTCAAAAAACAGTTGGTGTAGTTCTGCTTTGTTCTTTGAGTCAAGGCTTCCGCTTGGTTCGTCTGCCAATATGACAGCGGGATTGTTGACCAACGCACGAGCCACTGCCACTCGTTGCTTTTCTCCGCCAGAGAGTTCGTTAGGTTTATGCGAGGCACGGTTGGCAAGTCCCATGAAATCCAATAGTTCCAATGCTCTTTTCTTGGCTTCTTTATTCGATTTCCCTGCGATATATGCAGGAATCATGATGTTTTCAAGGGCAGTAAACTCAGGCAACAGTTGATGGAATTGAAATACAAATCCTATCTGTTGATTGCGAAAATCGCTGATTTTCTTGGCGTTCAGCGTACTGGTATCTATTCCGTTCACCACAATTTTACCGCAGTCGGGCTTGTCTAATGTGCCAATGATCTGTAAGAGAGTGGTCTTTCCTGCTCCACTTGGTCCTACGATGCTCACTATTTGTCCTTTATTAATATGTAAGTCTATACCCTTCAGCACCTCAAGGGTTCCAAAACTTTTCTTGATGTCTTTAATGTCTATCATTTTTTTATTGTTAGATGGTCACGTTACTTATTCGTCAAGTTCCCATTCATTATATTTTCATTCTTCTTCTCATCCATTCACGAATGGTTTCGTATGCACTCTCTTCCTCTGTATGTTGAGGTTGGGCAAATGTCATCTTGTCCATTGCGTCGCCATATTGGTCTGGGAATACTATCATCATGCTTGTTCCGCAAAAGTAGCGAGTCAGTTCGTCAGGCAGTCTTTCCATTGCGTTCTTGTATGAAATAGTTCCTTGTCTGGCGGTTACCACCACAAACATGTGGTCTGCGGCAATGGTTCTTGCCAATTGTGGCAATTCGTTCCAATGTTCCATGATAATATATTCCGCACGCATGTTTGGGTGTCGGTTATGTGCAAACTCACTGATGAGTTCCAACGTGTCTTTCCTTCCATGAAAATCAATCCTGCACTCCAAATTCTCTGCCAATCGAGAAAGCCTTTCTAACCACCGGTAGAATCCAGCTTCAAATTGCGCTCTCGAAGGCACGCATACCTGTATCTTCCTTATCGTATTCAGCGGTTGCATGATGCGAGCCATGATGATTTGTCGGCTTAATCCATTGAAAAGACTTTGGTGAAACTCTCCCCAAAACTTAGGAGAAACTTCCTTGTGCGTGTGCATTCCGATGATGATTTCAGATGCCCTAAACTCCTTGAAGGCGTGTTTGATACCATTGGCAATATTGGCGGCAATTCTTACTTGCGTTTGCATTCTCACGTCAGAGCCAGCTGCATATTGCGTCACGCTTTCCAGTAACCGTTGTCCTTTTTCTTGATTGATGCGCATGTGCTGGTCGTCATATACCACGTTCAGACCTACAAGTCCACGGTTAAGTCGGGTGTTGCGCATCAGTATGGCAAGGTTGATGAGATTATTGGCATATTCGGGATATTTCACGGGTATCAATATCTTCTCATCATCGTTTCTTCCACCATTGTCTGGCAGAATGTCTTTGTCTCTCACCACGATACGCTGGGCAGAACGTTCTGTCACGATGGTGGAGATGATGCAAGTAAACAAAATCATCATCACCACACCATTGAGAATGTCATCATTGACCATGGAAACGCCAGGTGCAATCTCTGTTTCCATTCCTACCATTACCATGGCAATGGCTCCCGCCGCATGAGCGCACGTCAATCCGAAAGTCATGTGTCCTGAAGACAACGGCAACCTGAAGCCGATACAAGCGATATAAGCAGCAACAGCCTTGCCAAACGTTCCGAAAAACACGAAGCAAAGCACTATCCAAATGATGTAACCGCCGTCAAAGAGCAATCGCACGTTGATGAGCATTCCCACACCTATCAGGAAATAGGGGATAAACAAGGCGTTTCCGATAAACTCAATGCGGTTCATCAATGCCGAAACGTGGGGAATGTATCTGTTGAGTATCAATCCAGCCAAGAATGCACCAAAGATTCCGTCTATTCCTACCGCCTCGCTCAATGCAGCACTCATAAACATCATCGACATCACGAAGATGTATTGCATCACAGCATCTGAGTAACGGCGCAAGAACCATCGGGACAGACGTGGGATAACCATGATGACGATTTCACAATAGAGGATGAACTTCGCTATGAACAATAACCAAAACCATGTGCTGGCTGTATTGTTATGGGCCGCCTCAAGAGCAGCCAATACCACCAACGAGAGCAAGAGTGAGAGCATCGATCCGCCTACGCTCAACGTAACGCTGGGTTTTCGTTGCAAACCATAACGTACTACGATAGGATAGGCTATCAAGGTGTTGGAAGCCATGATGCAACTCAACAGCAACGAGGTGGCTGGGGAATATTGCAAGATACTGATACCCACCACGTACATCATGGTAAAGGGGATGATAAACGTGAGAAAGCCGAAGATACCAATTCTCTTCATGTTCTTTTTCAAGCCTTCCATGTCCATTTCCAATGAGGCGAGAAACATGATGTAGTAGAGTCCTACCTTGCCGAGAATCTCAAAAGACTTGTCTCTTTCCAGAATGTCGAAGCCATATTTACCCAACGTCACACCAGCCAACACCATTCCGATAATGTGCGGAATGCGCAATTTTCCCATGACGATGGGGGCGGCGAGAATCACCAGTAACACCACCAAGAATATCAACGTGGGGTCGGTAATGGGGAAATAATGAGCAATGTCTATCATAGGTAAAGAGGTCTGCTTTTCTTTTTGTGTACAAATTTAGATAAAATAGTTGAAAAACAAGTCTATCTTATCAAGAAAAACACTATTCTTAAGAGGAAAGTGATTGAAAAACGAATAAATCAGAAAAGAAAAACTTGTTTTTTGACTTTTATTTTTTATCATATCATCACCCATTTTCTTAAATCCATGTCGCAGATTAATAAAACTGCGACGTAGTTTTATTAATCTGTGACGTAGTTTTATAAAACCAAGCCATAGATTAAACTTTTTATGATTAATTTGTAATTTATATAACAACTATTTATCTATATTTATTTGCATATTAAGAAATTAATTCCTAACTTTGCAACTGAAAAAATGTCATGTTGGCATAATGAATGTACATAATTGCACATTTTTTGCACACGACTTTTTGTAAATGTTTCCAAATCATTGATGATCAAATAGAAGGAAACCATTGGGGTTGACTGGATTTGACGGCAAGATGAGATGGTATGTAAGCATGCGGAGGCTCGTTTGCTACCTCCTAAATCTGAGTGAACAAGAATTAATTGGCGAAAGAAACTACGCTCTCGCTGCCTAATCGAAGTACAGTAGATTACTGGCTTTATTCTCTTACAAGGTAGGAGAACGAGACATCGCTCCAAGGATGTTGTTCCGAATCTGAGGGTTCAGCGGTGCAGGTAAATCGGAAATAGTCAGGCAGAGCCTCGGCTGTCTGGTGAAATTTAGAGGATAAGGCAGTAGTTGGTGGTCCAGGTCTTGCTGCTGCTCGAAAATCGAAGTCTGGAATAAGCATGTAGAAAGCGTATGGTTTCCTTGTGCGGACGCGGGTTCGATTCCCGCCAGCTCCACCAAAATAAAATGTCCTCTCGAATTTTGCGAGGGGACGTTTTGTTTTTTGCCATGAAGTATGGAGGTTCAAAACTATATTCCATCAAGTTTATTATGATGAGGATATAGGTCAAGTCGAGGATGATTTCTAATCGTTCCCGTATTCGTACAGTCGTACATGGAGAATCTTGTAATCGTCGATAGAAATTCTAACGTGCCTTCCCTGATGGTCTTGGTCGCCGTTCTCCCGTCTGATATATTTTATCGTTCCATCTTCTTGGATGTTTACCTCATCCACCGTTCCTATTCCCATGCGTTTTCCTTTGAAGGGTTGTAAGTTGTTGTCAATGCCTTTTTGCTTATTCCCACTGCTCGCAAAACCGTCTTCACCAAGTGTCTTAGCTGTTTCCTGTGCCTTTTCGGTAGTCTTTTGGAAGACCACCACTACACCACTGCCAGCTATCAGGTAATCATTCTTTGCCAAACGAATGATAATTGCTCCTCCTTCGCGCCATGTTGAGCCATTGGTGGCTCTGCTGTCCCACGGTAAGGTGAAATAATGACGGCAGGTAAAAGTCATATCTCCATCTTCTATCAGCGTTTCCTTGTCTTCTTGGTTCAGTAAAACACCTCGAATGGCATTCTTTCCACGATATTTCAGCAATAGAGGTTGCAGTTCTTGAAACAACGCATAACTGCGAGAAATTTCCTGTCCTTCCGATTCGGCACATTGATCTACTGCAAACGGACTGAATCCCACTCCTTCATGTTCACCGAAAACATAGAGCGCCCTTACGCCACTGTTGTCGCAACAACGCGATTCTGGTATGAATAGTGGATTTTTCTTTCCCATGTCGTATTGTTTTGCCCATCCCTTAAATCCCGTGTCGTAGATGTCTGGAGCCAGTAAGTCAATACTGGGCGCAGCCAGTTTCCAGATGTCAGCCAAGTGAGCCAATGGTCCAGCCGACGGATATTCGCCTGGCTTCCGTCCACGACTGTTCATGGCAGCATTGACATATAGAGGAATGTCGTAAATCTTACGAGCTGATTGAGCCAATCGTTCCACATATCGGGCATAATGATAAGCCATGAATTGTTCTTCACCATAAACGTCTTTGCCAAAAGCATCTTTCCATGAAGCACCATTCCCTATCTTCAATACTTTGCATACGTCTTTTGGAATAGGTAATGAATAGGCTTTCTCTGCTTCTGGAGAATGGTCACGAGCATCTTCCAACATTCCGATTTCATTTTCCACCTGCATCATGATGACCGTTTGGTGCATTTCGTCCACGTCTCTGATATGTTGCATCAATGCCGAAAACACCCGATTGTCAGCCTGAAAAATATTTTCAGAAAAGGCAGAGGCTATTTCCAATGGCTTCCCTTGTCGGGTAACGGCTCGTGGAAAACGCTTCACGTCTTCTTTAAACCATATTGGCGCATAGCACGACATAGAGTTTTTCCAAGCCCCAAACCACAAGAATATCAAGTGCAAGTCGCATTCACGAGCTTTCTTGATGGCTGTATCGATGAGAGTAAAGTCATATTTTCCCTCTTCAGGTTCTATCAAGTCCCACTGAGCAGGGATGAGTACGGTGTTTACATTGAGGGCTTTCATACGAGGCAACACCTCATTGATGTCTGCCTCTGATGTAGCTGCCGAATTGCTCAGTTCTGCTCCAAGGATGAGCATGGGCTTGTTGTCTATTTCTAAATAAGCTCGCTGACCAACATATCGAAGGTTGATTTTGGCAGAAATGGCAATGGCAAATATCAAGGATATAGTAATGCACAATACTCTTTTCATAAAACGATAGGTTTGTACGGTTAGTTAGATGAAAAAGTGAATGATGTGGCAAAGATAGAAAAAATAATGATAACAAAAAATGATTGATAGAAATATTTTTGTATTTTTGCAGTCGAAAGTGGCAGTTTTGCGTAATCGTGTAGCGAGCATCGCTTCTGCTGTTTGTATCAGATAATCATACCTATCCTAAATTATTAACTAATCGTAGAATGACATGAAACAGTTAATGACCATTTTGTGTGCATGGCTGATTGCCTTATCTTCGTGGGCAGACGAAGTGCATAGTCGTCAGCATTTGCTGATGGATGATAATTGGCAGTTTGCATTTGGCCATGCGTCAGATCCAAGCAAAGACTTTGGATGTGGAACGGAGTATTTCAACTATCTTACCAAAGCCAATAGCATACACAATGCTGGACCGTACAGCATGAAGTTTGATGCTACAAGTTGGAAATCAATCGACTTACCACACGATTGGGTGGTGGGATTGCCCTTTGCCAAAGAAGCCAGTCATAGCCACGGTTATAAGACAGTGGGATGGAAGTACCCCGAAACATCAGTAGGATGGTATCGGAAAATATTCACCGTTGACAAGGAAGATGAAGGTCAACACTTTGAATTGCAGTTTGATGGTATCTTCCGCGATGCTCGAATATGGGTAAACGGCTTCTATGTAGGAGGCGAACAAAGTGGTTATATCTCGCAGACTTACGATATTACCGAATACTTAAACTATGGTGATTCCAATCTCGTATGTGTTCGTGTTGACGCATCCTTAGAGGAAGGATGGTTTTATGAGGGAGCTGGCATTTACAGACATGTGTGGCTCAACCGCACGGCTCCCGTTTATGTGAAGACATTCGGTACGTTTGTGCATGCAGATCTGCAGGCTCCTTTTGATAAGGCTCAGTTGACGGTAGAAACAACGGTGGTGAACGATGCTACCGAACGACAACGTTATTCGCTCCGTCATACCCTGTTAGACGAGCAAGGCAATACTGTTGGTTCCGTTTCCGAACAAGTACAAGATATTCAAGGGAAAGATGAGTGTACGACAAAGACCATGTTGACGGTCGATAAACCTTATCTTTGGAGCATCGAAAGACCATATTTATATCAGCTAAACACGGAGGTTATCAATCGTGAGGGTAAGGTCGTTGATACATATATTACCCATACGGGCATTCGCCATTTACGATTCGACGCAGACCAAGGCTTCTTCCTCAACGGTAAGTCAGTGAAACTAAAGGGCGTAAACATGCACCAAGACCACGCTGGAGTGGGAGCAGCCATTCCAGATGCTATGCAAGAATGGTCATTGCGCCAACTGAAATCCTTCGGGTGCAATGCCTATCGTGCCAGCCATAACCCCATGACTCCCGAAATGCTTGATGCTTGCGACCGATTGGGTATTTTGGTGCTGGAAGAAAACCGTCTCACGGGTGTCAATGATTACCAGCGACACCAACTATCTGAAATGATTCGTCGCGACCGCAACCATCCTTGCATCATTCTTTGGAGCATTGGCAATGAGGAATGGGGCATAGAATGGAAAGAATATGGCAAACGTATCGGTGCAGCCATGCGTGAGTATTGTCATCGACTTGACCCAACACGATTGGCTTGTGCCGCCACCAGCAGTGGACCAACCATTGTTGAGCCAATGGATGTGGCTGGTTACAATTATATCTTGCAAAATCCCGTAGAGGAACATCGTAGTCGTTATCCTCAACGCATTGCTTTGGGCTCAGAAGAAACGAGTGGTTGCGGAACGCGAGGTATTTACTTTGATGACAGAGACAATGGACGAATGGCTGCTCTGAACCGCTCGCGTGAGGGAAGAGACAGTATGCTCAATTGCATAGAGCGTGGTTGGCAGTTCTATCATGAACGTCCTTGGCTTTGTGGATTGTTTTATTGGACGGGATTTGACTATCGTGGCGAACCTAACCCATTGAAATTCCCTGCTACAGGGTCTGAATTTGGAATCCTCGACTATTGTGGCTTCCCGAAAGATGAGGCTTATTATCTGAAAGCATGGTGGACTGACGAACCCGTTTTGCATTTGCTTCCACATTGGAACTTAGATGGACACGAAGGAGAGAAAATAGACGTATGGGCTTATTCCAATTGTGCGGAAGTGGAGCTTATAGTTAACGGAAAGAAACTCGGTCGTAAGGCAATGCCTAAAGACGGTCATTTGAGTTGGAAGGCAACGTATCAACCTGGATATGTTGAGGCTCGTGGCTATGATGCACAAGGTCGTCGGGTCATGAAGAAACGCATTGAAACGACAGGAAATGCTGTTCGTGTGGTTCTTTCTGCCGACCGAACTACGCTAAGTGCAGACAATCAAGACGTAAGCGTATGTCGGATAGAGTTGCAAGACCGTCGTGGCAGATTTGTTCCCACTGCTTGCAAGGATGTAGAAATAGAAGTGAATGGTCCTGTTCGTATTCTTGGCGTGGGTAATGGAGACCCTGCTTGGCAAGCACAAGAACAACCCGTTGACAGAAATGCTCGTACCTTCCGTGTTCGCACGTTTAACGGATTGGCACAAGTGCTGTTGCAATCCACACATGAGGCAGGTGAGGCAGTGCTTACTTGTCGTACCGTGGGAGCTACACAATCTTTAAATATAAAGACAGAATGAACGATATAAACTAAACTTAATGAAAGGAACAATCATATATGAGGACTTATCAATTCATGACATTATTTAATTGTTGGATTTTACTGATGCTGGCAGCTCCGGCAAAGGCAACCACCACTACGATATGGAGTGGGCAGAAGACTTTTACCAATTGGGGAGACGTGGTGAACGTAGATGGCTCAAAATTCTCCAGCGTTCAACCCGATGATGTTGTTCGTTTTGTCATTCAAGCATCATCCGGTGCTCAGTTGCAAGTGTCTTATGGTTCCAGTTGGACCAACTTTGACGGTCTGTCGGCAATGAGCATCAGTGGAAACTATGAGATGGTGGTTACTACGGCAATGGTAAGCCAGTTGAAACAAGGTATTCACGTGAAGGGAGTGAACTATACGTTGAGTGCCATCGTATTGGTGACTGGCAACGAGCCATATACTACGGAATGCGAATCGCTCTTTGCTTGGGATGATTTGCACGTGAGTGGAGTTACGAAAGGTAAGTATAGTGGTTTGGGCTTCAAGGATTATAGCGGAGCCGGTTGGTATTGGGCAGAGGGAACAGACCTTGGTCAGTATCGTTTTCTTGACATTCAGATGCAGCAACCCCTATCTTCTACGTTGATAATTCAGGTTCTTGACGATGTAGCCGGGGCTCGTAGCATCAATGTTGCTGCTGGTAATGAGAATTATCGATTGACTCTGCCTACTAATTTCAATCATGTATATAGTGTTTGTTTCTTGTCGCAGAAATCCCAAAATGTTTCTTTGGGAAGCGTAAACTTGATAGACCGTCAGGGAAATATCGTGACTACGGGAATCAGGCAAGTTGAAAACGATTTGTACCATGATGACGCAGTTGTCAGTCGTGAATACTTGAATGCCGCAGGACAATACTTAGATGCTCCACAGAGAGGATTGAACATTGTTCGCTTGAAACTGAAGAACGGGAAAGAAATCGTTCGCAAATTCATTTTACGTTGAATCCATTTATGATATAATGATGAAAAACAATAGAAATATAATCCGCATATTCATCGTGGCATTGTCGTTAATGCCCCTTGTGTCTTTTGCACAGATTGATGAAACTCTTGCAGACAAGCAAGCCAATGAAGCCACACGGCAACTTTATGATTATCTACGTACTGAGGTGTGGAGAAAGAACGTGATGTCGGGCTGTCAGGCAGAGTGGAATTACAATATCAATGATGCAGAGAAAATCTTTCAGGCGTGTGGCAAATATCCCAAGGTGAACGTCTTCGACTTCCAGCATTTCGACCAGTCATGGATTGATTATCGTACCAGTACGGCTCTGCAATGGCATCGTGCAGGGGGAATCGTGGCGTTTATGTGGCACATTCACATGCCTACCAATGCTTTTGCCGAAAATCAGTCTGACTGGACCAGTTTTTATTCTGGCGGAAGCAAACCTTGTCATATATCTCCTCGCAATTGTGCTGTTGAAGGCACGATGGAAAACCGTATCTTCAAGAAAAAGCTTGATGGTGTTGCCTCTTTGCTTCTCTATTACCAACAACAGGGAATCCCCATTCTGTTCCGTCCTTTGCACGAAGCCGCAGGTGGTTGGTTTTGGTGGGCTAACGATGGAGCAGAGGCTTACAAGCAACTATGGAAGTATATGTTTGAGTACTTCGCGATGAAAGGTGTTCATAATCTCATTTGGATTTGGACTACCGAAATCAACGACCCTTCATGGTATCCTGGAGATGAATATGTTGACATCATTGGTCGTGACGGTTATCCTAATGGCAACACTACGCACATTTCGCAAGCATCGGATTTCCGTTCCATGCAACAAGCATATCCCAACAAGATGCTCTGTATGCCTGAGTGTAATAGCATTCCTTCATGGAATAACATGAAGAATGATAATTCGCTCTGGTTGTTTGTGGCACCTTGGTGTGGTGGAGGTGCTTTCGACCACGGCAATGACAACACATTCTGGCGCTCTTTCATGTCTGAGGAGCACATCATCACTCGTTGAGGAAGATTCGTCTTTCTTGTTAACAAATACTAATATTTCCATCTTCGTGGTCAGCAATAAGGGAAAGTGTCATATATAATAGCAGGTTGTAGTCTTAACCGCACCTTGTAAGAAATTAAAATATATGAACTATTCTGAAAAAGATATATTGCAACTTATTGCTACCAAAGATTCCAAAAGGTATGGTCTTGTCTTTCGTCTTTATGGCGAGCGAGTCAAGACCTATATCTTTCGTGTCGTCTGTATCAAGGAAGATGCGGAGGAATTGTTGCAAAACACATTTATTTCCGCATTTCGACATCTTGATGATTACGACAGGAATCGCGCTTCCTTGCAAACATGGATTACCTACATCGCTACCAATGAGATTAGGGCTTACTATCGTCATCGGCAAAAGGCTACGTTCGTGTCGCTCGATGACGAGAATCAACATTGCACCTTCTCATCTGATGATGAGGTAGATAAGTGGCTAAACGATACTCATGAGCAACGCATAGACAGTCTCATGAAAGCTATTAAACTACTGTCTGCCGATGAACAAATGCTGATACAACTTTATTATACCGATCAGCAACCCTTGCGCGACATTGCCTATATCCTTGATGAGGAACATTCAGACTTGCCAACAGACATCCGAAAGGTAGAGAACCGATTGGCAAAACGCTTGCAACGTATTCGTATGAAACTATGTGCTTATATGATAAAAATGAAAGAAGATGGAAAAGAATAAAACAAACTCAACCCCACAGGCTCACCCAAATCCATTGTATCAGGATATTGGATTGCGTAAGGCTTTACGGCAAATTGATGAGGAAGCAAAACAGACTGTTCTCAGTGATGGTTTTGAAGAACGGCTCATGAATGCTATTGGTCAAGATGACATTCATGAAAATAATGAATCTTACAACACCCCTCATCGTCATTCACTTGGTTCTACTCATATCGTCCTTATGCGACGGGTGGCTGCTGCCTTGCTGGTATTGATTACGGTGAGTGGACTGGCGTATTCCGTGTATCGTTTTTCCTCTTCTACGAGAGAAGAATCTCAAACGGTTGAGAAGAAAGACGAAGTAGGTACGAATGATAAGAGCATGTCTTCCGTTCCGCTCTTTCATTTTGAAAATGTAAGGCTCGACAGTTTGCTGAATGTTGTGGCGGAAAACTATCATTGCACATTGGTCTTCACTGATGCACAACCACGTGAATTGCGTATTTCCACAACATGGCAACCGCAACAATCGTTGTCAGCCTTTGTAAACGTGATGAACGAGCTTGATGGATTTCAGTTGGTGGTGCGTGAAGATACTATCTTTGTCGTTCAAAAGTCATTGAAGGAGGAATGAACATGAAAGACCGCATGAAATGTATTTGCCTCCGATTGATGATAATATCGTCACTTTGCTTGATAACCGTTTCCTTGCAAGCCCAAGAAAAGGAAGTGGTCAGTTTAGACTACCAAAAGGCTTCGCTTGCAAAAGCCCTCGATACACTTAGGACTTACACCGATATGTATAACATTACCTTTGTTCACAACGACATTGAGCACTTGCAGGTTACGCTCCGTGCCATTAACCTCTCCATACCTGATGCCGTAGAACTCATTTGCAAGGGACAACCTGTGAAGGTGAAAATCAAAGACCACAATATCATTGTGAAGTATAGACCTGAAAAAGATCGTACCATTGCCCTGTGGGGACATGTACGCGACTCGTTTACGAAGCATGGTGTACTTAATGCGAAGATTACGATGATGACCGACGACGGAATGGTGCTTGATACATTACGCACTTGGCGACCCAACAACGACCGTGATGATGCTGTCTTTCGTGTAGAAGTGCCTATCGTGTCACGTAGTTATCGTTTTGTGGCAGAGCATCCTGATTACGAGACTACTTCGATTGATTATACATTGAGATATGCGGCACGAAATGATTTCTTTGACCTGCCCAATATGTTCATGCAAAAGAAAACATTGCAACTTCATGGTGGCGATTTGAGCGAGGTGGTTGTAAAGGCTACGAAAGTACAGATGGTGTATCGGGGCGATACAATCGTGTATAATGCAGATGCTTTCAATGTTCCTGAAGGTTCCATGCTTGATGCCTTGATCAAGCAAATGCCAGGTGTAGAGTTGAAACCCAATGGTGAAATCTATGTGCAAGGACGAAAGGTGGACTTCCTGACACTCAATGGCGAAGATTTTTTCAGAGGTAAGAACAAGGTGATGCTTGAGAATCTTCCTTATTATACGGTGAAAGACATTGAAGTATATGAAAAGCAGACACAAAAGAGTGAATGGTTGGGCGTAGCTGAAGCTCCCAAAGACTATGTGATGAATGTGGTGCTGAGACGTGAATACCGTAAGGGTTATCTGGCTAACATACAAGGAGGATTAGGAACGAAGAAACGATATGAGGGAAAAGTATTTGGTCAACGTTATACAGACCACTCCAATCTGAATGCTTTCTTCAATGCCAATAATATCAACGAAATGAACAACCCTGGTAACAATGGCGAATGGAGTCCTGATAAGATGCAGCGTGATGGTGTAATCAATATGAAGAAAGTGGGTGTGAATTTGAACATCAATGACAAGGACAAACGGTGGATGGAATCTGGTAATGTGGAAGTGGCTTGGACGAATCAGCAGAAGGAGGAACACACGTCAATAGAACATTTCTTGCAGAAGGGAAATGAGTTTACGCGCGAAGTGAATGACCTCAGCAGTAAAAGTTTCCAAATCGCTGGCAGTAATACCTTTACGCTACGAAAGCCGTTTTGGTTCAGAAACCGTGTAGGAGCATTTTATAATCATAACACGGATACTGGTAATTTGCGCTATGGACGTTTTGGAATAGATCCATCCTACATTGGCAGTCCTATCATCGTACTTGACTCGGCTTTCAAATATAGTCCGGAATTGATGAACGTGCTGGTGAACATGCGTAATGATAACAGTGGTATGAAGAAGACTAACTGGTTTGTGGAATATCTTCCCAATCTCAGCTATAAGTTTCTTTGGGGTGATGACATAGACTTATGGGGAAAGTTGCATTATGAGGGTGACAAGCGGAATCATGACAATCATGTACTTACAGAAGGATATAGCAGCGACTATAGGCAAAAACACTTGCAATACGATAGTCAATTCCTCAATTGGGAGGCTGGTGTTCAATATACCGTACATAGTCATTCGCATTGGAACTACCGTGCTGCCGTGGGATATTATTATAAGAAAGACGACGTCATGAATGAACTGTTCTTGACAACTACTCCCAACTCTTCCCAAAAAGGAGAACTCGACCCTCGCAACACATACGACTATCTTTTTACCAGCAAGCGTATTGCTCCTATGGCAATGATTTATTACCAGCGAGACAACCAAAAGAGGCAACGCAGTGATTGGTTTAGCGTGAGCTTGCCATTTCAAATCGAACGTCAACACATCGACTATCGACCTTCAGATGGTTCCACGATAAAAGGAGAGAAAAATCATACCGACTTTTCACGAAACATCGCCTTGCCAACGCCAGAGATACGTTATGAGTCAACCTTCAAGAAGGGAATGAACTATCTCTATCTGACTTACAAAACCCAGTATTTCACGCCCACGATGATGTATCTACTCAGTACGTATTGGGATGAAGACCCGCTGAATGTACAGTTGGGAAACGAGAATGTGAAAAACCATTTTAGACACCAGTTTGTCGTGAATTACAAGATTGGTCAAAAGAAATACAACCAATATCTGCGCTTTGACGGTGGACTGAATATTGACCAAAATAAGATTGTCAATGGGCGAACCTACGACCCAAAGACAGGTGTCACATATTACCAATTCGAAAATGTAAGTGGCAATTGGGACTGTTGGGGGCAATTGAGTTTTGGTAGAATGCTCGACGCAAATAACCATCTGTGGCTTGAAGCACGTACCACTGGCGGATATGACCATAGGGTAGGTATCTCAACGGTGATAGGGGCAACGGATAGAAAAAGCATCGTTGGTACATGGAACTTTGGACAATATGCACTCTTGCGGTATAGATGGGGAAAACTTACCACTTCTGGTTATGTACGCTATGGAACATCATGGAATAGATACTCTGTCTCCGCCCGTGGACAACTATATTCCTTCCATCCTACTACCATACATTATGGTCTTTCTGGGCAATATGAAATACCCATCCTTCGGGGAAAAGATGGGCGTGGATTACAGATAGCCACCGACATGGTATTGTATGTGAAACGTGGCTATGGTGATTCGTCGATGAATACCAACGACTTGGTCTGGAATGCTTCTATAGCCAAGTCGCTATGGAAAAACAAGATGGTGGTGAAGATAGAGGGATTCGACATGCTCAATCAACTAAGCAATATCTACAGCATCATCAATGCACAGGGACGTGTGGAGACTTGGCGCAACATGATTCCTTCGTTTGTGATGCTTCATCTGCAATGGCATTTCTCACACATGCCTGATAAAAAAAGATAATTTCCCTCATTGACCATCGTAATCATACTGAAATATACCGACAAAAAAATCTCGTGAAAAATCTCAAAAGAGAAGTTGGCAAATTGGAAAAGTAGGTTTTTGAGCGTGAAATCTCATGTTTTCACTCGTAAAGTATATAGTTGTTGCCGTAACTATATACTTTACGAGCGTAACTATATATGTTAGCGAGCTAATTGGATATGTTATGAATGCCGAAAAACAACGTTTTTTCTGCATATATAGCCAGTTTTGAGTGCATATATATGCAAGTTGTTTTGTAAGGTATTAAAAATCAGTATGTTATAAAAATACTTAAAAATGAGCATTTTTTGACCGAGGGAGAAGTTGGTGGAAAATAACGCATTCTGGAGAGCCCTTTTTGTTACTTTTTATTGACAAATGGATTGGGTGAGAAAGCCTTTAGGTATAAGTTCTTCCCTTTTCAGCGCTTTTTTTCTATGATAGAAAATAAAAATCTCAAAAAAACTTTGTAACTTTGTGCAAAGATATTGTCACAGATATGTGATAGAAGACTGTAGTTAGTTGCAAGAGAACCTTAAACACTATATAAAGAATATGAAAACAGAGAAACAAATGGCTAAGGCTGCTGCTGAATTTGCGGAGCGGTGGAAAGGCAGGGGATATGAACGAGGCGAATCTCAACCATTCTGGATAGATTTGCTCTCAAATGTGTTTGGAATAGAAACGCCATCAGATGGTTTTATTCTTTTTGAAGACCACCGAATGGTAGATTCTTCCAACTTCATTGATGGTCGTATCCCTTCTACCCGTGTGCTGATTGAGCAAAAATCTTTGGGAAAAGACTTACGCGCAGGCATTCGCCAAAGTGATGGCTCATTGCTCAACCCCTTTCAGCAAGCCCGTCGTTATGTTGTCAGTCTGCCTGTATCGGAACATCCCCGTTGGATTATCACTTGCAACTTCTCTGAGTTTCTTGTCTATGACATGGAACAGCCCAATGGTGAACCCGAACAGATATTACTTGAAAATTTAGGCAAGGAGTATTACCGCCTGATGTTTCTCGTGGATGCAAAGAACGAACACCTGAGCAAGGAAATGCAAGTTTCCATGCAGGCAGGAGAGATCGTTGGCAGGATTTACGATGCTCTTTTGAGTCAATACGATGACAGTTCGCCCGAGGCTTTGCGTTGGTTGAATATCCTATGTGTTCGTATCGTGTTCTGTCTGTACGCCGAAGATGCTGGTGTGTTCAGGCATGATCAGTTTCACGATTTCCTTGTTACTTATGAGGCAAAAGACTTACGTAGAGCATTGTGTGATTTGTTTGAGGTGTTGAATACGCCAATAGAAAAACGCAGTAAGTATTTGCAGGAGGAGTTGAAGGCTTTCCCTTACACAAATGGTGGGCTATTTGAAGAGAAAATCGAGATTCCGCAATTTACAGAAGAACTGAAACAAACATTGTTGCAGAATGCAAGTCTCGACTTCGACTGGAGTGAAATCTCACCAACCATCTTTGGTGCAGTCTTCGAGAGTACGCTCAATCCGGAAACCCGTCGTAGTGGCGGTATGCACTATACTTCGATAGAGAATATTCATAAAGTGATTGACCCATTGTTTCTCAATGACTTGCGTCATGAACTGGATGAGATATTGGAAGAAAAGGTAGAGAAACAACGAATAAGGAAACTCGATGCCTATCAAGGGCGACTGGCTTCACTGACTTTCCTTGACCCTGCGTGTGGCTCTGGCAATTTCCTGACAGAAACATATCTTTCGCTTCGTCGTTTAGAGAATGAGGTGATTCGTGAACGCTATCACGGTCAGTCTTTCCTTGGCTTTGAGGAGGTGAATCCCATCAAGGTGAACATCCACCAATTCCACGGTATAGAAATCAACGACTTTGCTGTAACTGTAGCTACTACTGCCCTTTGGATTTCTGAAGCACAGATGCTTCGTGAAACCGAAAAGATAATCCGTCGTGATATAGACTTCCTGCCATTGAAATCATATACCAATATCCGAGAAGGCAATGCTTTAAGGATGAATTGGGATGTTTTAGAAATACCATCTGGCATTCCCACTATTTATGCTAAAAATTTGCATTTGGTCATTAAACCAGAACCACAGATGGTTAGTGAACCTATCGTTGGGCACGATGAAATGAATGTGGTAACCCAGCATATCGATGGTGAAATAAAGCCAGATACCATAAGCTACCCAGTTCACTTCGACTTTATTATTGGTAATCCACCTTTTGTGGGAGCAAACTCTATGAATGATAGTCAACGAGAAGACCTTCGCTATGTTTTTGGTACAAGATGGAAAAATATTGGTGAAATGGACTACGTGTCGGGTTGGTATATGAAAGCAGCACGGCTGATGAAGGGAACAGCAATACGCACAGCTTTAGTGTCAACAAACAGTATATCGCAAGGAGAGCAAGTGGCGAATTTATGGAAACCTCTTTTTGAACAAAATGGAATTCATATAGACTTTGCATATCGTACATTCCGATGGGATAGTGAGGCTTCACAAAAGGCTCATGTTCATTGCGTAATTATTGGTTTTAGTAGCAAAGAAGAGAAAACAAAAGAACACTTTTTGTTTGATAATGATAAGGTTACAAAGGTGAGCCATATAAATGCTTATCTGATGGATGCACCAGATGTTTTCATTGCCAGTCGTAGTAAGCCTCTTTGCGATGTCCCTGCTATTCGCAAGGGAAACCAACCGACCGATGGTGGTAACCTGATTATAGAAGCCGCCGATTTGCAGGATTTCCTTGCTAAAGAACCTAAAGCCGCAAGGTTTGTCAAGCGACTTATTGGCTCTAAGGAATACATCAACAACAAACCTCGCTACTGTCTTTGGCTCAAAGACACTTCTCCTGCCGACCTCCGTCAAATGCCTACCGTGATGAAGCGAATGGAACAGGTACGGAACATGCGCTTGTCAAGCAGTGATGCTGCCACTCGAAACTTGGCAAATTTTCCACACCTGTTCAGAGAAACGAATAATCCTGAAACTTATATCGTTGTGCCAAGTGTGTCATCAGAGCGTCGGCGTTATGTTCCAATGGGATTCCTAACATCTGACACAATACCTACTAATGCTGTACTTATTATCCCTGATGCCACTCTCTATCATTTTGGTATTCTCGAAAGCAATGTTCACATGGCATGGATGCGGGCTGTAGGTGGAAGATTGAAGAGTGATTATCGTTATTCAAAAGATGTCGTCTATAACAATTTCCCTTGGCCAACTCCAACCGAAAAACAGAAGGCAAATATAGAACAAACGGCACAAGCCATTCTCGATGCACGTGCCAAGTATCCTGATTCGTCATTGGCAGACCTTTATGACGAACTGACGATGCCAGTAGAACTACGTAAGGCTCATCAAGACAACGACCGAGCCGTGATGCAGGCTTACGGATTCGCCGTGAAATCCAACATTACGGAAAGCCAGTGTGTTGCAGAATTATTTAAATTGTATAAAGAAATGACAAATAACTAATTTATTAATTAAAAACTTATTTAAAGATGGAAACAACACTTGTATTGCTCAAACCCAGTTGCGTACAAAGACAACTGATTGGTGAAATCGTGAACCGTTTTGAACGTCGTGGATTGCGTATCTCAGGAATGAAGATGATGCAATTAGACGACCAAATCTTGCGTGAGCATTATGCTCACTTGGCAGACCGTCCATTCTTCCCTACATTGGCAGACTCTATGAAAGCATCACCCATTGTGGCTTTAGCACTTACTGGCGTAGATGCTGTTCAGGTGGTTCGTACCATGACGGGCTCTACCAATGGTAGAGAGGCTGCTCCTGGTACTATCCGTGGAGATTATTCTGTAAGCAACCAGCAGAACATCGTACATGCTTCAGATTCTACTGCTAATGCTGCTATTGAACTGGCACGTTTCTTCAAGCCAGAGGAAATATTTGACTATACCAGTTCTGTTCAAGGATACGTTTATGGCGTAGATGAATGCAAATAAACCTTGTTAGAAGTATGAGAAAGAGAGCTTTCTTTTTGATGGCATTGGTGTTGATGCTATGCGTGAATGTCTATGCTGCCAAAACAAAAAGCTTTTCTGGATTGGAGAGAAATGTCCAAGGTACGACGGTTAGGGTAGAGTTTTATTCTGACAATATCGTGAGGGTTATGAAATTCCCAGAAGGACAGATTCCCCAAAAGAAAAGCTATTCGGTAATCATGCAGCCGAAGGTCGTAAACCTGAATGTTACCGAGAAAAATGACGTGGTGACACTTAACTCAACGAGTGTGACAGTGAACCTTGATACTCAAAGTGGACAACTGAGTTTTTATGACCGCCAGTCCACTCCCTTGCTTCAAGAAACGGGTAAAATCTTGATGGAACCTTGTAAAAGTGCCAACGATGCTGGGAAATATATGATTTCTCAAACTTGGAAACTGGATAAGGATGAAGTAATCTTTGGCTTGGGACAATTGCGTGATGAAGCCATGAACTGGCGTAATAAGAAAGTGGAGATTTGGAATCATAATACCTATACTTCCATTCCATATTTTACCAGCGATAAGGGATATGGTCTATATTGGGACAATGCAGGAAAGAGTTATTATGAGGACAATGCCAAAGGTGTGTCGTTTACGTCTGAGGTGGGAGCATGTATCGACTATTATTTCATGTACCGAGATGGTACACAAGATGGGGTGATAGCTTGCATTCGCGACTTGACCGGACAAGCCACGATGTTTCCGTTGTGGACAATGGGACATTGGCAATGCCGCGAGAGATATAAGACAAGTGACGAATTGGCCACCGTGCTTGACAAGTATCGTGAATTGCAAATCCCTCTTGACGGTATCGTGCAAGATTGGCAATATTGGGGATGCGACTCTAACTGGAATGCCATGCGTTTCATGAATCCTTATTATATTAATAAGGTGGGAGATGCTGCATGGGCAAAATACTTGCCAGACGACTTGAAACCTCTGGCAGAGGAGTATAAGGCAAAAGGATTGCAACCTCGATTGAAGAGTCCTGAGGAAATGGTGAATTACGTACACCAGAACAATGCACATCTGATGATTTCCATCTGGGCAAGCTTTGGCTCGTGGACAGAGCCTTATAAGGAATTGGAGAAGATTGGTGGCTTGTTGCCCTTTGATACGTGGCCTCGTAATAAAGGTGTGTTGCCATACGACCCATTCAATCCCAAGGCACGTGATATCTATTGGAAATATCTGAGTCATTTGTATAAGATGGGCTTCGATGCATGGTGGACAGACTCTACAGAGCCAGACCATTTTGACGAGACACCAGCTACAGATGACCACCTCACCTTTGATGGAACATGGAGAAGTGTGAAGAATGCCTTCCCCTTGATGACCAATCGTGGTATCTATGAACATCAACGCGCGATGAAAGGGAATACGAAACGCTCGGTGCAAATGACTCGCAGTGGTTCGTTTGGCATTCAGCATTATGGAACTTTCTCTTGGAGTGGGGATGTGTCGGCTTCATGGAAAGAGATGAAAAACCAGATACCGTCTGGATTGAATTACTCTCTATGTGGTATTCCATTCTGGAATACCGACTTGGGCGGTTTCTTCTATTGGGAGTTTGATCAGAATCCCAAGAATCCAGCTATTCAGGAATTACAAACCCGTTGGTTCCAATGGGGTACGTTTATGCCCTTGATGCGTAACCATTGTTCGAGTCCGATGATTAGTGAACTCTATGAATTTGGCAAGAAAGGTGATTGGGCATACGATGCTATGATAGATGCTGTGAAATTGCGCTATCGTCTGTTGCCATATATCTACTCGATGGCAGGAGAAGTGGTACAGCACAGTGGTTCGATGATGCGCCCGTTGGTGATGGATTTCCCGAAAGATAAGAGAGCCATTCAACTGAATGACGAATATCTATTTGGTAGGAATTTGTTGGTGAAGCCTATTACAGACCCTATGTACACATGGAAAGACGAAAAAAGAAAAGGACATGAAATCTATCCCGACGTGAAGAAGGCTTCTGCTCCCGTGAATGTTTATTTACCCAGTGGAACACGGTGGTATGACTTCTACACCAATGAGTTGTTGGATGGAGGTAAGATGCTGATGCGCCCTTGTCCTATCAGTGAGATTCCTGTTTACGTGAAAGCAGGTAGTATCTTGCCGTTTGGTCCTGAGGTGCAATATTCAACTGAAAAGCCATGGAATCATTTGGAGATTCGCATATATCCAGGAGCAAATGGTGTGTTTACGCTCTATGAAGATGAGGGAGATAATTACAATTACGAGAAAGGGCAATTCTCGGAGATTACCTTTGAATGGAATGATGCTCAGCGAACCTTGAACATCAGTGAGAGAAAGGGTAAATTCAAAGGAATGCTGCAACTGCGTGACTTCCGTATCGTAATAGTAGATAGTAAATCGGGTAGGGGAGACCAACCGATGGCTGGAGGAAAAACCATTGCCTATGATGGCAAGCAACAAGTGTTGCAATTGTAATATGCATGGATACGACAAAAAAGAAGCGGTTCTGGAAATTTATTGCAATTTCCAAAACCGCTTCTTATATATGTAATAATGGTCAGTGGACTATTCCACTGTTACTGATTTGGCCAAGTTGCGAGGCATATCAACGTTTAATCCTTTCTGAACGGCAATATGATAAGCCAATAATTGCAAAGGAATAACGGAGAGTAATGGGGCAAACTGAGGCAGAGTCTTGGGTACGGGAATCACCTCATCGGCTATTTTTTCAATTTCCTTGTCCCCATCTGTAATAATGGCAATGATTTTTCCACCTCTTGCCTTGACCTCTTCCATATTGGAAATGATTTTCTGGTAGCCTTTATGGTGGGTGGCAACAAACAGGACAGGCATTTTCTCATCTACAAGAGCGATGGGACCGTGTTTCATTTCAGCAGCAGGATAGCCCTCAGCATGAATATAACTGATTTCTTTCAATTTCAATGCTCCCTCTAATGCAACGGGATAATTCCATCCTCGTCCTAAGTAAAGGAAGTTGGAAGCGTATGTAAATTCACGAGCCATCCATTCTATGCGTTCATTTTGTTTCAAGGCAATCTCTATCTTTCCAGGGATATAATCCAACTCCTGAATCATCTCCGTATAGTCTTGAATATCCAGAGAACCGATTTCGATACCCAATGCCAACCCCAACATATATAAACAAGTTAGCTGACCCGTGAATGCTTTGGTGGAAGCAACACCAATCTCAGGACCTACGTGTATGTAAATGCCGGTATCTGTCTGTCTGGCAATACTGGAACCAACAGCATTTACGATGCCGAAAATCATGGCTCCACGTTGCTTTGCCAATTCTATGGCAGCCAGTGTGTCGGCTGTTTCACCACTTTGAGAAATGGCAATTACCACATCATCAGGATAGATGACGGGATTTCTGTAACGAAACTCACTGGCATAATCCACTTCAACGGGAATCCTGCAGAACTGTTCTATCATTTGCTTGCCTATCAGACCAGCGTGCCAGGAAGTACCGCAGGCAACGATGATAAAACGACGGGCGCGAATAAGTCGTTCTTTGTGGGCACGAATGGCACTCAACACCAAGTTGTTATTGTGAGCAAGGATTCGGCCACGCATACAATCACGTAAACATTGTGGCTGGTCGAAAATCTCCTTCAACATAAAATGAGGAAATCCGCCCTTATCCAACATGTTAATGTCAACATCTATTTCCTTGAGTTGTACATCCACATGCGTGGCATCTAAGTCGAATATCTCTAATTCTTTTCCACGCTCAATGACAACAACTTGTTCGTCATCTACATACAATACTTTCTTTGTGTATTCGGCGATTGGCGTAGCGTCACTGGCGATGTAAAATTCTTGATTGTCTTGACCAACTCCAATTACCATCGGTGATGCTTTTCGGGCAGCAATGATTTGATTGGGATTGCGTTGGTCTATGATAACGATAGCGTAGGCTCCAAAACATTTTTTGAGAGCCAAACGAACTGCATCCACTAAATTGCAATTGTGCTTCTGCTGCATGTATTCAATAAGTTGTACCAACACTTCCGTATCGGTTTCGCTCTTGAACGTAAAGCCTTTTTCTTTCAATTGGTCACGCAAGACGGCATAATTCTCGATGATTCCATTATGCACCATCGCCAAGTTGCCTGATTGAGAAAGATGAGGGTGAGCATTGGTAACAGAAGGCTCGCCATGAGTAGCCCATCTCGTGTGGGCAATACCCATTGTTCCAGAGATGTCCTTGTCTTTTGCGGCATATTCCAAGTCAGACACTTTACCTTTAGCTTTGTAAACATGAAGTTGTTTCGCGTCTTGAGTAGTTGGCGTATCAGAAATGAGAGCCACTCCAGAACTGTCATAACCACGGTATTCAAGACGATGCAAGCCTTTGATAAGAATGTCAAAGGCTTGTTTGTTTCCTATATAACCTACTATTCCGCACATAATAAATGTTGTGTTTGTGTTATTGTTTTTTTAATCTAATCTCTTATAAATAGAATTATTACTCTTATATTCAGGAACGATTTGTTTCATCTTCTTCACCGTATCCATGTCGTTGTATTTCAAACTGATATTAATGAGTTCTTCTATATCCTTATTCACTTCATGATAATCATATTCCCTGACGTTGGCAATTCGAATTTTCTCATGGAAACTGGGCTTGGTGTTTTCTTCTGTGGACAAAACTTCTTCGTAGAGCTTTTCTCCGGGTCTTAACCCAGTGTATCTTATCTCAATATTCTTGGCTCCGCTCAATTGTATCATACGTTCAGCTAATTCAGCTATTTTTACAGGTTTACCCATGTCGAAGACAAATATTTCGCCACCATTTCCCATTGTTCCAGCTTCAAGTACTAATTTACATGCCTCTGGTATGAGCATGAAGAAACGGATGATATTCGGATCAGTCACGGTTACGGGACCTCCTTGTTGTATTTGTTTCTTGAAAAGAGGAATGACTGAACCGTTAGAACCCAATACATTACCGAAGCGAGTAGTGACAAATTGCGTGGGATTCTTAGCTTTCTTAGATAAAAGCTCTTGATTCAATGATTGTACGTAAATCTCACAAATACGTTTGGAGCATCCCATGACATTTGTCGGGTTGACAGCCTTGTCTGTAGAAATCATCACGAACTTCTTCACCTTGTATTTCACGGATAAGTCAGCCAATATTTTTGTTCCCATGATATTGTTGATAACGCTCTCGCTGGGGTTATCTTCCATCATAGGTACATGCTTGTACGCTGCAGCATGGAAAACATACTCAGGACGGAACTTATTGAAAATATCATCCATTCGTTTCTCATTCGTAATGCTTGTGACTACCGTTTCTGCCTTGACATATGGATATAAATTCTTCATCATAAGGCGAATGTCATGTTGTGGCGTTTCAGCTTGGTCGATAAGCATCATCTCGGCAGGATGGAAAGAGGCAATTTGTCTAACCATCTCACTACCGATAGAACCAGCTGAACCAGTAACTAGGATTCGTCTGTCAGTCAACATTTCACCCACTTTTTTCAAATCTACATTGATCTCATCTCGTGGTAGGAGGTCTTCGATAGAAACCTCTTTCAGTGACTGACCTTTAATAGTTGTAACCCCTTTGCTATTGGTTGAATTGACGTGGTCAGCATGATGAATACCCTCAGTAGCGTAAATTTTAATCTTATATTCGGTGAGAATACTTTGAAGTTGTACATCGTTACGGAATTGAGGCATTCGTTCATTAGGAACTAAAACTGCTTCGATTCGATCGTCATCTATATGTTCTGGCAATTTATCATCAACAGCGTAAACCCGTACTCCCATGAGCATCTTTCCTCTATAGTCTTTTTCATGAGAAATAAAACCTTTCAAGACAAATTGCGTAGGCTTTTGGTTACGAATGTATTTAGCAATACTCATTCCTCCCTCTTTCACACCATATATATATACCCAAGTGCCATTGTTAGTACTGAATTCTACGTCAAAGATGTTCTTCACCAAAACGCGAACCATCCACATGATAGCAGTAGCCACAACGTATGTTCCGATGATTTCAATGGAACGTAGGTGAGCAAATTGAGAAGCTGGTAAGTTGTTGATAAAATAATGTAGTATCCATACAATGAAACAAGCGGTTCCATTAGCGTAAGCCACTTTCATCAAGTCAACGAATGATGAGTATCGAATAATGCCAGAATATGTATGGAATACTCTGAAGGTAACGATGCTTATCAATAAATACAAGAGCATTACACAGGTAATGCTATAAAATTGCAATTGTGTTTGGGAACCTTTATGGAATATCCAATATACAACAAATGCTGAACCATAAACAATGAGACAATCTATTAAGATGACACACCAATATGGTAAAGATGCTTTTTTAAAATACCAATTGATTAGTTTGCTAAAGTATTTCATATTTATAACTCGCTGAATGAATTATATCACATTATTCAAACGTCCCCATAACCCCCATAACGTTTCTCCTGGAAAATAAGGAAATAATTGAATTGCTCTAATAGCTTTTAATCTTTGCCTTTCATTGACAGTTTTGTACTTTGATAGATTCATCATATTGTGAGGATGTTTCAAATTATTATCCTCTTCATCGATAATACTTGACAAAATGACCATTCCTCCTTTGTTGTCTTGGCTTGCATATAAATAGTTTGCCTTTAATCCTAATCCTTTATCCATTATGTACATCATTATCTTAGAAAAACGCAGCATTCCTGTTCTTTTTATTATGTTCATTATTTCTTCTTCTCGTAAAATGTTTTGATTATTATCTTTCTTAGATTTATATTCTTTTAGAACATAGAAGTAATCAATAATTTGTTTTAATGTGATTCCTCCAAAGATAATATGTTGCATGATGTGCGATAAATGATAAATAATGTTGAATTCTGGGGTGGGGATAGGAATTTTAGAACCATTTGGCAATAAAACATAATTATTCATTTGGTAATCTCTATTATTCCTAAAGTAAATCTGTAAATGCTTGTCGGTAAATGGATTGTCAAATATTCTTGGAGTATAATGAACTTCAACTATAGGACTCTTCAATATTGGAAATTCTATATGAAGTTTTCCAAATTTTTGATTTGGAAAGTATTGATTGATGTAAACTGAAATTTCCTTTGGACTTCCTTTTAGCCAAATGTCTATATCCCCCGGTGTTCTTAAATAAGGATCTGGATACATCAATGCATTCCCTTGTCCTTTCAAGATGCAATTCTCAAATCCTTCTTTTCGGAATGTATCGGAAACAAAAGCTGTCTTTTTGAATAAGTCTTCATTGCGTTTTCTAATATCATTCACTTCTCCCCACCATTCCATCACCTCATCATCGGTGGGCTTGTTGATAGGAATAGCAGATTGGAATAACAATTCAATACCACGCCAATATACACCAATCACCCCTTGTCTTGCTGCAAAATTTAATAAATCTATCCAATCGATATGACCGTTGGATAGATTTATCAACCTTTCTGTTACCTTGGGTTTGTCTTGCAGACAAACTTTGAGTAATTCCAAATATGTTTGTGCCTTGATAGACATTCTTTGCTTGATTATTCTATCAGACTCTTGATGCTTTCAATGATATAATTCACTTGTTCGTCTGTCACACAAGGACCACTTGGTAGGCACAATCCTACTTTAAACAAACTTTCGCTTACACCATTGATATATGCGGGAGCATTTTTATAAACAGGTTGCTTATGCATGGGCTTCCACAAGGGACGACTCTCTATTCCCAATGCTTCAAGTCCTAAACGCATGGCTTCCACATTTCTGTTGGGCTCACAATCTGTATGGACGTTGTCGCTTGCGTGCACAACTCCAGCTGCTCCTCCAACTGCTCCTTTGATTGTTTGCGTATAGGCATTTTCTTCACCTTTCACATGTAAATTTTCATTAAGGGTGATGGTTGACAGCCAGAAGTTGGATTCCATTCCCTCCAATTCATCGTGGAAATCAATACCCTGAACATCAGCAAATGCTTGTTTGTACATTTTGGCAATGTGACGATGATGCGCAATATGATCATGAACGATAGTCATTTGTCCTCTACCAATTCCAGCACAGACATTAGACAACCGATAATTATAACCAATTTCCTCATGCTGATAATAGGGATAAGATTCACGAGCTTGTGTAGCAAAGAACATGACCCTACGCCATTTTTCTTCATTAGGACAAATCAATGCACCACCACCTGATGTCGTAATCATTTTGTTTCCATTAAAGGACAATACGCCATATTCGCCAAATGTTCCACATACTTGTCCCATATACTTGGACCCCATTCCTTCTGCTGCGTCTTCTACTACTGGAATATTGTATTTATTGGCAATGGTCATGATTTCATCGATTTTGGCTGGCATTCCATACAAATATACAGGAACGATGGCCGCTGGTTTCTTACCTGTTTTTGCAATTCTGTCTTTGATGGCATCTTCCAATAGAACAGGATCCATGTTCCAAGTCTCTGGCTCAGAATCAACAAATATTGGCTTTGCACCTAAGTATGTGATAGGATGGGTGGAAGCACAAAAAGTAAAACTCTGCACAATCACTTCATCACCTGCCTTTACCCCAACTGCAATAAGTCCTAAATGAACTGCCGCTGTTCCCGATGACAGTGCAACAACTCGCTTGTTAACAATCCCCTCTCCCTTTGGAGAAACATTTACGAATTCTTCAAGCTCCTTTTCAAACGCATTAACGTTAGGACCAAGGGGAACCACCCAATTGGTGTCAAAAGCCTCTTTTATATATTTTTGTTCAAGTCCACTCTCACTCATGTGAGCAAGACAAAGATAAATTCTGTTTACCATTATAATATTTGATTAATTTGTTTGATTAATTTACATCTATTCCCTACTGCCAAGTATCCATCTGGGATGTCTTTTGTAACAACACTTCCTGCACCAATAATACACCATTTTCCAATCTTAACACCCTGAATGATAGTACTTCCTGCACCTATCCATGTTCCTTCTCCCACATGAACATTTCCACAAAGTGTAGCATGTGGTGAGACATGAACGTAATCGTCAATATGACATTCATGGTCTATGCTGGCTCCTGTATTGATAATGCAATGCTTTCCTATAATAACGTCTGTTTGAATGATGCAACCTTGCATGATAACAGTTCCACAGCCGATAGTAGAAAAATTAGAAATAATGGCAGAGGGATGAATTGCTGTCCCAAATTCTACCGATAGAGATTCTGCTATTTTTTTCCTAATAAAAATGTTTCCGATACTTATAATTAAAGGTGCTTGATTTGTATGTAAATGAATAACTTTTTCCCCTTTGAACTCTATGATGTTTTTATCATCATCTATAAAACCAAGGATTTTTCCTCCCATTGCATCGATGATGTCATAAATTACTTTTGCGTGTCCACTTGCTCCGTATAAATACATATTAGTTGCTTCCATTAAATACCTCCATCGTAGCCTGCCCTGCTTCATTGATGTCTGCACGTTTTATTACCTTCATGATTGTAATACAAATAACCTTTAAATCAGTATAAAAAGATACATGATCTACGTACCAAACATCATATTCAAATTTCTGTTCCCATGAAATGGCATTCCTACCATGACATTGTGCCCATCCGCTTATTCCAGGCCTCACTTCATGTCTGCGCATTTGTTCTTTTGAATATAGGGGCAAATATTGTACCAACAATGGCCTTGGTCCAATCAGTGCCATATCTCCTTTCAAAACATTGATGAGCTGTGGCAATTCGTCAATAGAGGTTGAACGTACAAACTTTCCAACTTTTGTTAATCTGTCTTCATCTGGTAAAAGATTGCCTTCTGTATCTCTTTCATCTGTCATGGTTTTAAACTTAATGACTTTGAAAATTTTTGCATCTTTTCCAGGTCTTTCTTGAAAGAAGAATGCTCCTGTTCCCTTATTGGCGAAATGCAACCAAATAGTTACAATCAAAAGGATAGGAGATATGCATATTAGTGCTACCAGCGCAATCCAGAAATCGAAGAATCGTTTAAAGAAATGTTTATACATTCTATTTTAATTATCTATAATATCAATATTCTTGAAAATCATGCAAAAGTACGAATTTATTTCTCACGAACCAAGTAAAAGATGCCTTTATTCATTCTTTTTTTTTGTAAACCAGGAATGATTTTGAGATATTTGCCGAACGCGAAGATACCATCGGCATTCAAACTAACATCCACAATCTTTCGTAAATGGTCGTAAATAGCAGTTGAAGACACTCATGTGCCTTCTTTTTCGTTGGCCACAACTTCATAATACCCTTTAAAATACATCATGGCGGGTGGGATAATCTCATATTGGCGATTGTGTGCCTTTATGTTGATAGTAAGCATCTTTGCTCTCTAAATAATTGGTCAGTTGCAAACTTCACACCATGATGGAATCTCCTTGAATTTTTTTGTGTTTAACAATACTTTTGTGGCTTTTCGTATGCTCCTCACATGCTCCTTACACTATATATGTTATTGCTTGATAGTTTGTTATATCGATATATAGGAACTATTTCTAACTTTTATTATTGTTATATGAAGACAAGATTTCGTCATAGAAATCGTATAGACATTGACGCACGAAACCTTGCTCAAATCTATCGGCAATCATTTGTCTGGCATTTGAAGCCATCTGTTGACGTGATTCATGATCTTCTATCATTCGTTTCATCGCATAAAATAGGGCATTAGTGTCTTTCGATGGAATAATAACACCATTCTTTCCATTCTCAATGATTTCTCTTGAACCATTAATGTCCGTCACAATGCTTGGCAGTCCCATTGCACCAGCCTCAATGACAGTGTTGGGAAATCCCTCTCGATAACTGGGAAATACAAAACAATCAGCGGCTGCATAATAAGCTATTAACTCGTCTCCTCCCTTTTGTCCAACGGATTCTATTTGAGAATTATTATTAATAATAATTTTTGCCCTCTCAGAAATGGGATCTAATGAATTTTCAAAAGAACCCACTAAAATTAATCGAATATGAGAATTTTCTTGAGATAATCTTTCAAAAGCATCCATCAATTCATTCATGCCCTTATCGCGAACGATGCGTCCTACAAATAAAAAAGTGAAAACATTTTTCTTGTGTATTTCTTCAGACCTCTTGAATACATCTGGTCTCAAAGAGAAACGCTCCATGTCAATCCCTCGAACATTTCCATATCCCAAAACTCGTAATGGCTTTTTAGTAATCCTATTGTTAAGCAAGTCTTTTTTTACTCCTTCTCCTTCAGGAATAACGTGTGTCGCACAAGCACATGTGATGGAATCCGTCAACATGAGAATTTTCCTTTTTAATCCTGTAGATGTAGGAAAAACCAACCCAGTAAATGTGTGCACACGCACAGGTACCCTGATCATCCATCCCGCTAACATGCAAAGAAGTCCAGCCTTTGGCGTCATTGAATGTACCATAGTTGGCTTTTCTTTCCAGAAAGCCATGATAATTCTGAGTAGAGAAACCACATCTTTTATAGGAGAGATGTGCCTTTCCATCTTAATCGTTATACCTCGGACCTTCTTCTCCTTTTGAAGAATTTCGTCCATTTCTGGACCTGGAGAGGACAACAATACCACCTCGTATTTATTACTAAGGTAGGGAAGCATTCCTCTAACAAATCCAAGAGATTGAGATACTGTACAAGCCCGGATGATTTTATTCATTATTTCCAAAATGTTTATACTAGGTAGTTACGAATTCAATTTATGATATTTTTCAAAAACTATTATACTAAACTTTTATATACTTCTGAGTAAGCCTTAACAGTCTTTGAGATATCAAACTGTTGAGCACGTTCATAACATTTAGATGCTACTTTCTGGTAATACTGTTCATCATCATGAAGTTTTTTAATAATTGTGGCTAATGAATCAGCATCCTCATGAGGAAAGAGAATTCCATAGCCATTTGTTACTTCATGTAATCCTTTGACATCACTTGCAATAAAGGGTTTACCAGCAGACATTCCTTCAATATTGGAAAGAGACAGTCCCTCCCAATGGGATGACATCACAATTACATCTGCTGATTTGAGAAAACTATTAACATCAGAACGCAGTCCCCAAAAAACAACATTATCTTTGACACCCACTTTTTTAACCAGTTTTTCAACATCGTGTTTTCTCGTTCCTTCACCAACAAACCATATTTCATATTTTTCTTTGGGGAGTTTTTGCATAGCTTTTACAATTGTATCTTGGTCTTTTGCCTCACGAAAACCTGCAACCATTAGTATTATAAATTTATTATTTTTTCTTGTTAAAGGCATTGACCTGTTTATGGCACCAACATCTACTCCATTGTTAATAGTGCAAATACAATGCGAATTATCTTTTCCTAAATATTTTAATAATTCATGTGTCGCTATCTCAGAAATACATATAATACTATTATAATGATTATACATCCATTTATCCATTAAACGTAAAACACCACCTTGCTCTCTTTTACGATTGTTAGTACTATGTTCTGTTGTAATAAGCTTTTTTTTACAAAATATGTTTGAAATCACACAAAACAATTGAGGTGAAGAATTATGAGTATGAATAATGTCATATTTTCGCATAATCCAAATAAGTTTAATGATATAAAATGGATTATAATATGAGTATCCAAGTTTATATAGCTTACAATTTGGGCAGTCATTTTGTAGTTTTTTTGTTAATGGTGTTTCTTCTCCATTGAAAACGACAATTCCAACCTCGTATCCCAAATTTATAAAATGAGGCATTAGATTAACTACTAATGTTTCTGCACCACCGACGTGCAAAGATGTGATTACATGTAAGATTTTCATATTTTTTATAATTGGGGAATTGACCATAAATTCCCTACCCATTTTAGAGGATTGTCAAAATTTATTGGTTTACATGGATTACCTACAGCTGTGGCATTTTTGGGAATATCTTTTACTACGATGCTACCAGCTCCAATTGTTGAATTGCTACCTATTGCCACTGATCCAATTATACAAACATGGGGACCTATGTAAACATTATTGCCAATAATTGCAGCTTGTGGCGTGTTGCTTCCAATATTTAAAAATTGACTTAAATTAACGTTGTTTCCAATAACTCCTAATGGGTTCACAACCATATCAATTCCATGCCCAATATAAATGCCATATCCAATTTTCATCTTATAGGAAATATGGATATGAGTGTGTTCTGATAAAATAAATAAAAATAATCTACAAAAAGGCCAAAATAAACCATTTTTATAAGAAGTTAATCTTAGCCAAAACAAATATGCCCATCCTGAATCGTATAACGTTTTCATCCACATTTTAAAAATCGAAGCAGATTCTCCAGAAGGGCGATAATAGTCACTCCTAATAAGAGTTATGCAGTCCTTATAACTTTCTGGATGCGGAATTATGATACTCTCTTCTTGATTATATACTATTTCGTGTCTCATATTCTTACTTTCTTTATGTCAAAAATATGTATAAGCCAAGCAATTGGAAAAACGAAAAACCACAAGGCTCCTATTTTGGGAGTATTGTCTTTATTGTTTGTAATACATAATCGAAATCGCCAATAATTAATGGCTGATTTCATGCGTTGTTTGAAAGGAATATCTAATTTGTTCATTTCTGCATAACAGGTACAAGTCAGAATGGGACTTTTCATCCGTATTCTGATAATATTGTCCGTTAAGCCACCATCTAAATAATCACGATAATAAACTACATCAGGGAAATAACGAAGTTTGTATTTTTGTGCAATACGATTCCAAACAAGAACTTCAGGGCAGAAACGTTCTCCTTTGATTTCTGGGAATGGAAATTCCTGTAAAATTTTGGTGCGAAATATTTCACACATGTCCCCTTGCAAATGATATTTATACCTTATATCAATGGAGTTTGTGTCAATAATTTCTCGGATACAACCATGACCTATAACATTTCCGTCATGATGTGCCATATATCCTGCAACACCTCCAAAGGATGTTTCAAGATTTATTTGTTGACAATAACTCAGAATTATCCGTATAGCATTATAAGGAAGACTATCATCGCTATCCAATATTAAACAATAATCACCTTGCGCTTCTTTCACGCCAACATTTATTGCAGAATGTTTTCCTCCATTATCTTTTCTAATATATCTTATCTTAAAATCATTAATACTAAAACTTCTGCAAATGTCAAAGGTGTTATCAGTACTACCATCATCCACTATAATCCATTCAAAACTTTTACAGTCTTGACGACGTAAACTATTATATGCATAATGTAATAAATGAGCCCTATTAAAAGTCGGTGTTATGATGGATATCTTCATCTAATTGATAATAAAAAAGAGAATAATGCTTGAAATATAAGAATGGTTGCAACCTTTACGTTTTGTTGCTTCCAAATAAGATATTTCAGAGGTGGAAATAAAAGAATTATAGGAATAAACATCCATGATAAATATGCGATTCTATCAGAATAATCAGCTCGAATGATAAGTATCCAAAAGGAATTGCATAATAAGTAGGTGTTAAAAATATTTTTATAAAAAGAATCGTTTATTCTTTCTTTAAAAATATAATAGTATCCCATCAAAATTGGTATGAAACTATATATTATAAAGTCAATCCGAAATCCGCTTTTGTAAGCATTCATTTCTGCACCCATCAAATAACCAGTTGCTTTTCCACCACTATATTCTCCAAGTATTGGTGCAAATAAAACTTGGAAATAAGTACCACCTACAAGAGATAATGGAATACTTAACCACCATATTTTAAGAAATAAATTAGTTTTAGGCTTATTTTTTGTGTAAATCAAAGAAGCAAATGGTAACAACATCGAAAAGTGAATGTTACTTGCAATAAATAACAAAACGATAAAAAGTTTTTTATTAGAATAATATTTAGTTAGTGCAATCATAATTATGGAAAAAGCAATTCCAGCTCTCATAGTATTGGTTGCATAACCGTTGATGAATAGAAATCCTAAAAAACCTAACATCATCGTAAATTGATAGTTTGGATGAATCTTTTTGCAATAGGTATAAATGCCATAAGTGTATATAAATGCAGTTAAATATAGCCAAAGTTTTGGAGTTAAAACGAGATTGCATATCCAATTATAATACATCCAAATAATTTCTTTCTGGAAATTTTCCCCTACATTTTCAAATTCTATCAGATATATATGTCTATCACTATATGGCGTATAAGGATAGCTCCCCCAAAATAAGCTTAATATAATCAGTAGAAGAATAGAATAGGTGGATTCATTTTTTGTGGGCTTAAAGTTGTTTTTTGTAATTAAACTTATAGAATATAGCAGTATTAATATAAAACTGCTATAAATGAATATTTCTGAATATAATTTTTCTTGAGCAAAAGAATTCATTACTAAAAGGTGCTATATCAATTTATATATCTTCTCTATTTCATTGCTGTTGTCTTGACAATTTGTGTGCAATTTTTCAATATACTTTTTTTGTAAATTGGAATTGTCTAACAATTCCAAAATCTTATTAGTAGCACTTGCTGCGTTCATTTCACATATACTTGCGTTTACACCATCTGTGAATTGGTCGGTTACACTTGAAAAATTGGTCACAACTATTGGCTTGCATAAAATTTTAGCTTCATCAAGTGCGATGCTTTTTCCTTCGTATCTTGATAAATGAATAAAAATGTCTGCTTTACGAATGTAGGGATATGGATTATTTACATTACCACAGTAGGATATATAGTTACATAACCCTTTTTTTTCAACTATGTTAATGTAATCTAAATCGTTTGAAAGGCTTCCTAAAAAAAGCCATTCAAAGTCTATTTTTTTTTCTTTTAATAACTCAGCAACTTCTAATGCAATGTCACTTCCTTTTCCAATACACACGTGTCCTAAAGATATAAAAACATATTTGTTTTTTTTTTGCCATTTAATAGGAGCGTATGATAATTTTTGTATGTATTTTGGTGACGTGATGTTTTCCATGAGACAGACTTTCTCTGCTACATTAGGAAAAATTTCTTTTATAGACTTTACACAGATATTAGATATGGTAAAAATTTTATCTACTTTTGGGAAATAACGACGGTCCAAATTTTCATAAAATCTCCAGTTTTTATAATCACTATGAAAAAATGTCACTTTTTTATGACCTTTCAAACGATCAACCATATAGTACAACATGTGTTGTCCATTATAATCTACAATCAAGTCATATTCATCGTAAGTGATTACTGGCATGATTCGTGAAAGCCACCATCCAGCCCAACCTTTATTAATATATGATAATAACATTCTGAAAAAACTAGCTATGGCTAATAATAAATCCCCTTTTTTTATTAATTTAAAAATACCTCTTTTCCCTTCCACTAAATTTGTTAATCTGTTGTTTGAAAAAATATGGATTTCTTTGGGGACGTTTTTGTTATATCCATAGTCTCTACCAGCTATAAGTAAAGATACACTATATTTTTCTTTGTCTATTACAGACAATAAAGATAGCAGACTTTTAGCAACACCACCATAATCCAATGAACCTATAGTAAACAGAAGTTTTGGTCTCATATACTTTAATCTTATAGTTCGTAAATCTTTTTCATAGTGCTGTGAACATTAAATGCTTTAATCCGCTCTTTTGCTTTATGTGAATATTTTAGACGTAGTGATTTGTTTTTAAATAATAGTATAAAGGCTTGGTAAATGCTTTCGTCATCGTGATCACATAATAACCCATATTCATTTTTATCTAAAATTTCTATAGGACCTGCTGTCTTTGTTGATAATACGGGAATCCCTAAAACCATAGCTTCACATGTTACTAAGCTGAAACCTTCTGCCATTGATGAAATTAGCATCATGTCTGCAGCCTTGATATATGGAAATGGGTTTTTTTTGAAACCTAACAATTGAATCATGTCAGTAACATCAAGTGCCGAAATTTGTTTTTCAATTTCTCCTCTAAGTTCTCCTTCACCTAATATGATAAATTGTATATCGGTAAGATGTTCTTCTTTCAATCTTCTGGCAAGCCTTATAATTCTATCTATTCTTTTTTGAAGAGTTAAACGACCAACAATAATTACTGTGAACTTATCATATCTGATATCTTTTTCTTTAGACTTACTCAGTACTTTATCTATATCTATAGGATTATATAATACCAGTGTGTCTGTTATACATTCTGGAAAACGATTTTTGAATGCATTTGCAGTGTCTTGTGCTACACATACAACTTTATTCATTTTATTATAAGCTCTTAATTCTTCTCCCTTATGAAATTGTCCTTTTTCGTAAGGAAAGTTGTATAAGTCACAATGAACCCATGAATAATGACGTCCGTGTAAGTTTGTCAGAGCATGTAATTTTAGTGGGAGTCCTTCTAAAAAACTTATGATAATATCATATTCATCTTTTAATTTAGTCTTTAATTTCTTTTTTAGAAAGTAATCTATACCGAGATCCGTCGAAAGGTGATAGTCAAAAGAAAAAGATTTCGTGTAACCAGAATATAGAGGAATGATGTGAACTTCTTTAGGAATTTCATGAAAGAGAACACCACCAGGAAAAAGTACACAAAGGTCAACTTGAAATTGTGAATAATCAAAGTTATTTAAAATGTCAAGAAGAACCCGTTCTGCACCACCTCCACCAAGAGGACCATAGATAAATAGATATTTTTTCATGATTAATTATAACAAATTCTGAAAGAGATTTTTTGCGAATAAAGAACAATTCTTTTTATATTCGTTGAAAGGCGTGAAATCAATTAACGTTTCAACATAATGAGATAAAGAGGTTTGTAGAATACGATTTTCTAATTTACAATTTCTTAAAAGTTCTTCTATACGTGTGTTCATCCTTTTATATTCATCGACTAATGGAATTGTAATAAATGGTTTATTGTAGATTAAAGAGAATATGGTTCCATGATACGAATTCGTAATAACAAATTGTGATCTCGCAATATAGTCAATCCATTCTCCTATTTGTGGATATGTTTTTTCCCTTTTGTCATATTGCATTTGTGCTGCAACGTATATAACTCTTAACCCTTTCCTTTTTGCCAATTTATAAACCTCTGACAATTTTACATCTGTAGGATTTCCTATCAAATATAAAAATAAATAGTTGTCATTAATATTGGAATTTATTCGAATTGAATCATAATCGCTTTTTGATAATAATAAAGTAGGATCTGCTACTTGAATTGTATCACTTCGTCCTAATCTTCTACATGTTTCCACACCTGATGTTTCTCTCATGCCTATAAATGAAAAATCTTTTAAAAGTAATGATATTTTTTTTTCATAAGCACTGGAAAAAGAATTTATTCCTCCAAACGATGGTGCGTATGCAATTTTGGTCTTACCTTTAGAAACAAAGTCGAGATAATAAGCAGTGTCACCTCCCCAAATCTGATCACTTCCACAAATAAATGCATCTGCTATCGGAGGTGTGTCATACAAACTTAGGCTATCATAAAAAATGGAGGATGAAGAAATGTGTTTGTCAATGAAATCTTGGAAATTTCTGTTATGTTTCCTTTCTTCATCATTAAATTTGTGGGATTTAATTATCTGTTCAAATAGCTTTATATACGTTGGAAAATGAAACAGAAAACGTAATGGACTTTTTTTGTTATTTTGGTCCTCTGTATTATCCCTGGTAACTTTATATCTAATTAGAAAGGGTTTGTGTCCTAATTTTTTTAAAAAAGATTGTAAGGCAAAGCATTGCAATATTTGTCCGTAATTTGCTTGCTTAGGAGTACAAAAAGTAATAATACCAATTTTCATTTATATTTTTTTGCAAGTGTTTTCTATTATGATGTATATTTCTTTATGAGGTTTATGCCTTTTTCTCCAGCTATTTTTCTTACTAATTTTCCTACGTTCTGAACATATTCTCTTTTTTTATCAATATATGTATTTTGAATTAATTCTAAAGCTTCACTTTCATTGCTTGTGTTTGTAAAGATTTCAAAAATAATAGGACATTTCGCAGTCTTAGAAGTGTCTAAAAATGTATTGATATTGTTTAAAAAAGAATCTTTATCTTTAGCTGTTAAGTATATAAATCCTAAAGATTCTGCTATCCCTTTTACCAATGTAGGAGACTGCTTTCCAAAGTGACCATAAGCAGCCATGTATGGATCTGCCTCTTCACCAAAGATGGCACATGGATGGCTATTTAATCTGAATTCAGTTCCTCTCGAATTATTGATTAGCATGATACGTATATTGTTTCCGATATGTCTGTTACCCAATACGTTCATGTCATAAAAAAAAGCTAAATCTCCAAAAACTCCAAAGAAAGTCTTGTCCCGACGGATAATAGATGCACCAATCATTGTTGATAAGCCTCCATCAATGCCAAATCCCCCAACATTACATTTTCCTAAAACTCCTTTAGGTAAATCAAAAAAACTCCATGATCGCAAACTATTAAATATTCCCATGTGGAGTTCTGAGTTTTGAGGTAATTTCCCAATAGTTTGTTGAGCAATCCATATATTTCCAAATGGCAAATCAGGAATGTAACTTAATATTTTTTCTTTTTCTTCAACACATTTATTATAGTACTCTAGTTTTTTTTCTCCTTTGGTTATATAATGTTTGAAGAACGATTTCTCTGGCATCATAAAAACCTTAGTAAGTTTTCCAAAAGTGTCTCTTAAACAACCATCTTCGCTTATACGCCAGACTTCTTTTGGAAAGGGATGATTAGTTCCACATACTTCACCAAGATGTATCAATAAATCAACGTATCTTATTGGGCTGTTATATTTTGATTGTCCAAAGATAAGATGAGGCTTAATGGCATATTTTCCCGTATAACCACTGGTATGATCACAAAAAACTATAGAATTGTTGCTTTCGCAGAAATTATCTATTATTTCTATTTCTTCTTTAGAAAAATTGTGATGGGATCCAATGAATATTGCAATTTTGGAGTTTTGGGGTAATGCGGGTAAATCGTCATTAATTGTATATCGAAATATGGAATTGGTAAGGGGTAACTCCTTAATGCTGAAGTCGGGGGTATATTCGGTAAATAAATTAATATGAACTGGACCACCACCATTCAATTTTAGAGCAAGAATGGCTTTGTTTGCTTCAATTTCACAGTGTCTAATTTCCCTTGGACTTTTTGCCATAGGAATAGTGACACTTTCTACTGCTATGTCGTTTGGCAAAGATCGGCGATCTATTTGTTGATCCTTCAAGTGCCCAATTTGATCACTTCCTCGATGGGAAGTGATAGCGAGAATTGGTAGTTTTCTGTAATATGCTTCTGTCAAGCCTGGCATATAGTTTCGTGAAGCAGTGGCACCTGTACAACTAAGTACTACTGGCTCATTAGTTTCAGCAGCCATGCCGCAAGCTAAATAAGCTGCAGAACGTTCATCAACGGATGAATAAATCTCAAAATATGGGTCTTGTTGAATGCTACCAACAAAAGTCATGTTTGTAGTGCCAGGAGAAGCAATGATTCTTTTTATGCCATTTGCTTTTAGTAAACTGATGACTATTTGTACATTCCTTTCTTTTGTGTAATATTTTCTCTCCATTATTATTTGGGATGTGCTTATTTTTTAAAGTGATAGTCCATGTCTTGATTTGAAAAAATACCAGCACCGCCAGTCATATAAATAGTGTCTCCCATAATCATTTTTCCAATAGGGCTAACAAGTATGACAGCCATATTGGCAATTTCTTGTGGAATGGCATATCTGCCAATCGGAACTGTTGTAGATGAAATATCTTCGTCAATACCAGATTTTTTTTTACCCAGTATAGGAGTTGCAGTTTGACCTGGCGCCAATCCATTTACAGTGATTCCAAATGGGGAAAGGGATTTTGCTAATCCTAAAGTAAGACCTCTAACTCCCCATTTTGAGATGGTATAAGCTGAGATTGCAGGACGTAGACTGGATGATGATGCAATATTAAGAATATTTCCTTTTATGCCGTTATTGATATAATAATCCCCCACGATTTTTGATAAAAAAAATACAGCTTTTAGATTTGTGTCTAAAATGGAATCAAATTCGTATTCTGTCGTGTTTGAAATATGACCACCTACTACACCTGCATTATTAACTAAAATATCTATTTTTTTTCCCCCAATTTTTGATAGAATTTCATGGAATTTTGTATTAAATGATTGTATGTCTCTGTTATTCATTTCAATTCCGATAATATTGTTTTTATGAATAACACTCTTATTAATTAATGAACATGTATTTAATACTTTTTCAATGTTTCTACCTGTTATAATAACAAAAGCACCTGCATTTATGTACGCCTTGGCGATTTCCAATCCTATCCCACTTGTCCCCCCTGTAATTAGTGCTGTTTTTCCTGATAATAATTCATTTGGCGATAGTTGACTTATATTTGCGTACACAACGGGTTGTCCGGTCGAAATATAACTAACAAGACGCTTAATATAAAGAACTACTGATTTTACTATTGTTTTCATTCTAAATAATCTAGATAACAAGTTGTATTTATAAAAAATTAATTATTTTTTTTGTATTCTCATCTTTAGTATACCAAGAATCGTTCTCAATTTTATTCCGTATTGCCATGGCTTAGATTTGAAAAAAGACAGTATGCTACCATTATATAATTCTATATATAGTTTTCTTTCAATAATTTCTTTTTCTAAAATACTGCTAATATCCTTATAGCCATATTTATCAGCGTAGAACTTGCGACACTCACGAGCTCCGAGGTCAAATAAGGTTCTTTTTAAAAAACCATTTGGATGGCTGGCACTTCCATTTATTATCCTGTAAACTGTAGTTTCATCGGGTAGTAATTTGATAGGACCACTGTGCATTAGTTGAATCCATATTGGAGCATCACCGAGAGGAAAGTTCATTTTTTTGTAATCATCATCAAATTTAAAAGAATATCGGAACATGACAGATGCTGTGGGGATGAACCCTTTTCTGAGAAGGTAAGGCTTAATGCAATTTCCCTCTAATAGATTCCAAGACCCTTCTTTAATTGTTCCGCTATGGTCTTCCTTATATCTTGTGTAAACCATGTTATATGATGGATTGTTTTCTAAAAAATCCACTTGTTTTTGCAACTTAAAAGGGTCTATCCAATAATCATCACCTTCGCAAGTGGCTAAGTATTGACAATTCACCCAATCTTTAATATATCCGCTGGGCTTGCCTATGGAATAGTGGTTGTATTTTAATAATATTACAACGAAGAAGCAATTTAGGTTTGACTTATGACGAGCAAATGTACGACGATAATTATCTGTTTCCTTTATTTTGACAATACTCTTGTCGCTTAAATCGAAGTTTTCTTCAAGATAATGAGTAATAACTTTTTGTTCGCCATCTGTGGATGCGTCATCAATGATAATACAAACGAATGGAAAGGAGGTTTGTTGCATAGTGAAACCATTCATTGTATCCACAATGTATGGGGCATGATTGTATGTTAAACAACTTACGCGGACTATAAAATTATATTGATTATCCATCTTTTAAAATTAATGCTTTTTATGAAAGACGTTTTCACGCAAAAGAGTGATACTATATTCCAATTCTGGGGATTTAAATAATTTTGTAATGGATATATAATAAACCGCACCCACCATAATTCCGAAAAAGAGTTGTAACCATAAATTTTCAATAGCAATTGTAATCAAATAAATGAGTATTCCCATTGACAAAGCATATAACAAAGAAGGGGATATGTCTTTCATTTGTTGAATGAAACTTACATTGATAAGCTTACCTGTATAATGAGTATTAATAAAAAGGCAAATAACAGACATTATTATTTCACCGATTGCCATGTATAAAATGCCAAATTTAAATGTCGCAAGTAATATGATAACGAATAAAATTTTTTTTACAATCTCTAAATTTAAGAACAAATCTGATTTTCCACGAACTTGGAGTAGATTTAAATTTAGAACATGCAAGGGAGTCCACATCATGGAAAAACATAATATTTGCAACAAAGGAATACTTGCAGCCCATTTTTCCGTAATCATTAAAAGGATTGCAGGTTTAGCAAGAGCTGCTAATCCCATCATGATAGGAAATGCCACAAATGCTGATTGACGTATCATTCTCCGATATACATTTTGTAGAATTACAACATCGTCATTGACTTTGGCTAACACGGGAAATGTAACTTTTGTTAATATTCCTGTAACTGTGGAAGCTGGAAGTAATGCATAAGCTTGAGCCTTATTATAAAATCCCAAGTCTTTTGCAGAATAATATTTACCGATTACCAACGGATAAAGATTATTAAACGTTACATTGATTAAACCTGCTACCATTAATTTTGACCCATACGAGAAAAATTCCCTAAATTTCGCCCATGTAAAGTGAAAACCAGGAAACCAATGCTGATAATGCCAATAAAGTAATCCTTTAATTGCGATGCCAAACAGAGTTGGGTAAATCAAAGACCATACACCAAATCCTAAAAATGCAAGAACGATTGCAATGATTCCTGTCAAAACAGATGATGCCACACGTATCTTACTTATATCTTTGAATCGGAGTTGAATTCTCATACGAGTTCCTTGAACAGCAAGAAAAGATTGTAAAAACATACATAAAGCATTCCAACACATAATAGATTTAAGGATGGGTTGGTCATAAAAATTGGCAATCCATGGGGATACTAAACACAATATGACAGAAAAAACAAATGAAAGTACAACGTTTGTTACATATACTGTGCTGAAATCAATTGGAACATGATGCTTTTTTCTGACTAATGCATTTGTGAATCCAGAATCTATCATCGTGTGTGAAATGGAGAAAAAAATAGCTGTCATGGCAATCAATCCATAGTCTGATGGATTGAGCAGACGTGCTAAGATGATTCCTTGAACAAACCCAAATAACTGAAGTGAGAAACTTTCAAGGAAAGTCCAGATCATCCCGGAAAAGGTTTTTTGTCGTAAATCTGAAGCCATTATCTTATTTGTAGGAACTCGCTGCTTTCTTACTGAATCATTATTATATTTTAAGGCATTGATACGTAATCAAGAAATAGCCATGAAGAAATCATTCATTTTGGTTATTTTGCTGTCCCATCCTCGGCTTTTTACAATATCCATAACCCCTTGTGGTATTTTTATGTTGTCAGAATTATATGCTTTAACGATTACATCTCCCAAATTTTCTAATGTATCCACGGGGAAATAAAACAATGGCTTAAATTCCTCTAATTTTTTATATTTCACCCAAGATCCATGAACGATTTTTTTATTGCATAAAATGTATTCATAGACAGACCTTGCACCTGCATCAGTGGTTTGTACATGAACAAAGATGTCTGTTGCTTTTCGCAATTTATATAAATCTTCAACTGAAAGGAACTCAGTTATAAACATTGCATGAAGATTTCTTTTCTTGCATTCTTCTTTGAGCTCTTCTCCGTATTTTTCTGTAATCGTCCAATTACCATAATTCATCGGAAAAAGTAAAGTCAAATTGTTTGGAAGTTGGTCCCTTACCTGAACAATCGCTTGAATAATTGCTTTATGTTGCTGTGACTCTTGTTTGTTATAGCCACAAGTGATTACATATTGTCCTAACAGTCCAAATCTTTCTTTGGCATCGTCTTGGGATATAGAATCTTCACTATTAATGGCAAAATCGACCAAATCAGAACCCCAGAAACTGCCGACTAACTTTTTGGGGTCAATCTTAAAATCTCCCAGTACTATTTTGCCTAAAGATCCTAATTGTGTGTTTGGCGTGGCATTTAGAGTTATAAAATCAGCTTTTTCATAAAATGTCTTTAATCTCTTTAATGAAATCGCGTCGCGCCTAAGTAAATCACTACCCCAAGGAGAAATGACGATATTGTTTGACATTGTACGTAAAGATTTTATTACGCAAGACATATATCGATTTGGGAAATGAACATTTATGATGTCAAATTTTCTGCCTTTCGAAAAGTTAGAGAAAAACTTGCGTTGTCTGTGTTGTATAACTAAAAACCTAAGCCTTCTAAACCTGCAATTAAAAGGCGGGACGTCATACACAACTGTTTTTGTTGATTTATCTAAAAGCGCATCTTGATAATCACTGGGGGTATCTGTAAGAATAGTAATATCAACCAATGGATTTTTTGCTTTAAGATGATTAGCGATTTCAATAATATGACCAGAATGACAATATAAAGCCACAATTAATAAACTATATTTCTTATTTTCCATAATAACCTATAATACATTGATTATTTTCAAATATTCTGGCCATTCCCCCATGTCACGCCAAGCATGTTCGCTTACGGGGAAACAACCAATACGACCATTTCGTTTTCTTACTTTTTCCATTAAATGAGTTATGTGAAAAAATACTCCCTTAGGGATTTCGTTTATCAATTCCGGATTAAGAATGTAAACACCAGTGTTAATCATATAAGTCTGCTCTGGTTTTTCTTGGAGACCAGTCATGAGTCCATCCTCGCCGGTTTTTATCACACCGTATGGAATTTTGATGCTTTTTACAGCAGTTACTATTGTCAAGTCGTTATGATTTGTCAAATGGTATTCATAAACATCACGATAATCTTGATCAATGATGATGTCGCAATTAGAGACAAAGAATGGTGTGGTTATCTTACCTTTTAAAAGACTAACGCTACCAATAGTACCCAAAGGTTTATCTTCTTGGAAGAACTCGATGTCATACTTGTGATCAAGCTGATTGAGGTAATACTTCATAAGGTCAGCCTTATAGTTGACCGACATATAAAACTTCGTGCATCCTATCTCCTCAAACTGGTCGAGGATGGTTTCCAGGATAGTCTTGTCACCGATGGGTATAAGCGGCTTGGGGATGACGTTGGTGATGGGTTTCAGGCGCGTTCCTTTGCCTCCGGCCATAATGACTACGGGCAGGTTGATCTTATCCCGCTCAGCAAGTTCTGCTTTCTTAAAGAGGTCGCTCCAGAACCAGACATCTACAAGCTCGCCTTGTTCATCAAGGATAGGCATTACCTCAGCACGCATCCGACGCATCTTCTCGCGAATGCTCTCCTTTCCCTCCGACTGGTAGCCATAGACTTTGTTCTTGTTCAGAATACGGCTCACAGGCTCTTTCAGGGCGATGTTGTTGATGATTGCTCTCTGAATGTCACCAATGGTGATAAGCCCCTCGAAGTGTTCACCGCTGAACACGAGCAGTATCTTCACCTTCACCTCGTCCATCTGCTTCATGGCGTCGAGAAGAGAGGCAGAGGGGGAAATGATTCTATCTTTGATCTTTAAAGAATACATATTGTTTTTATATTATTTCGGCTTAATCATCCCATTCTAGAGATGTACAAGCGGAGAAAACGTGACACTAACCGCCTATGGTGCGATTGTTCTATATAGTTGGGCTCTGTTTCTCAAATCGTATTTCAGATAGTCTCAACAATATGGTCAAAGGTCTCCCATAGAATCATATCATTCCCCTCTGTATCCTTAACAGTAATAGTGCTGCGGATTTCCTTTAAACCAGATATCAAATCTTCTTTATTATCTCGAACAATCATCACTCGTCCGTACAATTGGCTTAAGGTGTTGACGTGCTTGGGCAGGATGGTGTCGCCCTCGTCACAGAAATGCGTAAAATTGACAACTCCTTTGATATTTATTATTTTGTCTGCACCTTCTACCGTTCCTATGGTGCCCACTTTAAGCGGAATGGCCAGCGATGCGGCCTTTTTGCCCTTCAGGTAGGGGTCGATGGTCTTCACATCCTCCAACTCGCACATCTGTCCAGTGATGGCATAGTGAATGAGCATCTCCAAATCGTTATTGCCGCTGGACGCCTCAGTTATCTTATAGGTCATACCTCCTCCCGTTCGCAGTCCCATCTCGTAGATGTAGATATTACCGTTTTCAGGTATGGCTTGGAAGAAGAACACGCCATTGTTATAACCGATTGACTGGAACATCGCTTTCACTTTCGAGTTAATCGTTTTCATATATAAGTCCGTATTTGCGGATGGGAAGAACGTAACTGCCGTTATCAATCCATTATCTATAACATGACGATCTCCCATAACTTCCATATAATACTCACCATTAACGACCAAATATTTAATCACGTGTGTTAAACCGCCATTGTTTATATAACGCTCAATAAGTATTTTCTTGGAAGGCGAGGCTTTCAATGCCTTTTCTTTTGCTACTGCAAGTTCGTCGTTGTTGCGGCAAATAGATATTCCTATAGAAGAACAACTGTCAACAGGCTTTACAATAACAGGGAAGTCCTCTTCCTTCAGTGCGTCATTGATGGAGAACTCAGGAACTCCGGGTACGCCAAACCGTTTGCATAAATCTTTGAAGTTACGCTTGTCCTGAGTTTCGTTCCACTGTTCTTCTGTAGCATAACAATACTTCTTCGCTTTTGCGCACAACTGTATCATTTGCTGAACCTGAAATTCTGCGGAACCTGTCATCACACCGTCAATGTGATTATCATTCATATATTGAATCAGCTTGTCATGTTCCTCAGAACCCGCCAGCAGCGAATGGTCCGCAATCTCTTTTGCCTGACCTCCTTCCTGAATGCCGGTAACGTAAGTTTCAATCCCTAATTTCTTGGCCAATTGCACAACATTGACAGTTGCCGCCTTACCGCCAAGAATCAACAACTTCTTGCCTTTAAGATTTCTCATATAATCAAGTTTTTACAATTCCACACTTGCCCTCCTGGGCTCAAAACAACAGCAGGGCCTTAACGCCACAATTCTCACGCCACTGGCCCTCTGTGGGCCAATCTTTGCAAAGGTAGCCAACACGCTGTGCTTACCGCCCAATCCAAGAGGGCCAACGTTTGCTTCATTCACCTTTTCTGTGATTCGTTTCTCGAAATCGCTTTGCACGCCAAAGTCACCTTTGACCATAGCCTCCATCATTAGGCTGGTAGCTTCAAACTGGCTACGGCCAATACCGATAGCCAATGTGCAAGGCGAACAACCTAACTGACTGACAGCGGGCTTGGCTCGATTCACAATCTCCTCAATCACCACATCCACACTGTGTTTGTGGAAAACTCGTTGAGTTATCCCGCGGATGGCAGGACCGCCTCCAAGCATCAATACAGTGAGGCGTATCACATCTTCATCCACAGGTTTAATCAAAATCGGTGAGGCATCCAAGGCACCACTGTCCTCATTCAGTCCGCCACTCTGATCAATTCGCGCATAATCATCACCCTTGATGGCCATAGGACGACCAGGGAGTTGTCTAAGCCCTAGGCATACCCCTTCCTTTATGTCTTCCAGCATTTCTCCAGTCACCGTACGGTTCTTCCCAACTTCAAGGAAGAGATGAGGAATACCTGTATCATCGCACAACGGGCTACGACTCTTTTCTGCCACAAGCGCATTATTCAGCACTTGTTTCATAACCCAGCATGAACTCTCTATCTGTTCGTCGGCTATAGCTCTACGATATGCTTCCTTCTGGTCCTCCCTAAACGCTGAACCAGCTGTAATCAAGCACTGTGCTACTTTATTTACTATCGTCATATTCGTGTAATTCGAGTGATTCGTGATTAGTAAATTGATTCGCCGTGAGAAGCTGCAATGATAGCCTGATAGTTCTCAACTTTGATTCTGTACAAAGCTTCCATCCCCAGCTCTGGCCAGGCCACACATTCATGTTCCAACGTCTGACTCTCCAAGAGAGCTGTCACAGGCGGGATAATGGCAAACACAGCATTGTTCTCTGCCAGCATCTTCACTGTCTCAGGCTTGATAGCTCCCTTGCCCAAATGCATCTTGATGCCACCTAACTTTGAAAGTATCTCAAAACTGCCTTCAATCTCAAGTTTATTACTAGACGTGGGACCCACACCAGCAGGACTGACTGCAGTATGGAATATAACGCCACCTTGCAAATCTATCCCTCGCTCTTTCCAAGTGCCTGCCTCCAGTTCCTTGCAAATCCGAGGAAGCACGGCATCACGGCCACAGAATATATCCCCCGTGATGGATACCACATCTCCAACTTTCAGCTGGCTGATGGCCTCCTCACTAAAGGGTGTTGTAAGTTCTATCATTTTCTGCATATTCTTAGAATCTTGCTAAGATCAAAATTAGGTTTCTTTATCTCTTCTATTATATCGTCACAGTCTGTTTCAGAGAGGCCGCCATACAAGGCTAACCCCCTGAACTTACCCTCCAACTCCTCCTGTGTCAACGGATTCTCCGGTTCACCTTTAGGATAAAGGCAAGGCGCTTCAAACACCCCGCCATTTTTTAAGTATAGTGTTACCTTAGCTCCCCTAACTGTTGGAGATTGCGCTGTAAAATACTCGTCTTCAATGACCCTTACTTTGCGAGTAATTCGCTTTATCCTATAATCGTTCAGATTGTCTTCATTATAATCTGCATAGCCACATTTTCCTTTAACTATTGCCAGTGCCACTGCGTATGGAGTGCTGAGTTTGGCTGAACTTATGCCTCTGATAACCGTATGATCATGACTGCCAACAGCAAGCTTATAAGTCTTAACTTCTATCTTGTCTATCTGCTCTAACGAGAACCTAAAATCATTTCTTAAATCAAGAGCTGCATCAATGGCAGGATGACAATGACGGCACGCAGCATGTACTTTCTGATAGATGTCCTCTATACTATATTCTTCGTTGAATTCTGTCAAGAACTCCGATTTTGGTGTATCGGTCAAAGCCGCAAGAAAACCACGTTTGCCGCCAAGTATATCATCTGGACCTGGCAATGCTAACTTACCAATCTGCGCAGCCAGAACGCCGTCGTATGCGGCACGAGCTGTGTTGTAAGGTTTCAGTTCTGAAGACTGTTCTTGTATCTCCAACACACCAGCTGCACTGCTCACGGCACATGCGAGAGTTGACATCAATTGTGCCTTGTTGTATCCACAGGCAAAAGCAACACCCATTGCTGCGCCAATGGTTCCACACGTCCCGGAAACATGATATCCTCTTACTTTGTGACCTGGCTGAATGGCTCTGGCACAGCGGACAGCGACTTCATAGCCCATTACTATTCCACGAAGTACATCGTCAGTCTTTAAGTTTTCTTTTTCTGCCACATCAAGGATAGCAGAAACTATTGATGCCCCAAGATGTATCATTCCGTGGCGGTGGCCATCATCCAGTTCCAACACATGAGCAGCAAAACCATTCAAAAAGGCTATGCTGGGAGAAACCGTTAACAATTCTGCGTGCTTCTCACCCAAGTATTTCAAACCTCCGACAGTAACGCCCCAATAATCCAACAAAACATTCCTTGCCCGCAGTCTAACTTCCGCTGGGACAAACCGTGATTTTGCAATCAGACCATTGACAAATAACTCTGTAATATTCACGTCATATATATTCTTAGAATAGTCTTTTTGACTCTATTTCTGAAAGTTTCCCTTCTTCAAACTTCTTAATATTCTCTATCGCACCTTCCATCATAGATTGGAAAGTTTCGTATGAAAGTCCCCCAATATGAGGCGTCAAAATCACATTGTCTAATTCTGCCAGATTATATCCTCCTTTAATTGGTTCCTCGTAATGAGTATCTAAGGCTGCTGAAGAGAGATGACCTGCAGTCAATGACTCAAACAAATCATTCGGGTTGATTAGTTTGCCCCTTGCCGTATTCACCACTATGGCTCCTTGCTTCATCATACCCAGTGTTCGACTATTCAGAATCTCAGTATTCTCAGGAGTTAATGGACAGTGGAAACTGAGAATGTCTGCTAATGGAAGCAAGGCCTCAAAGTTATTATAGTACGTCAAATTCAAACAGCTTTCTATTTCCTCTGGTTGGCGATAAACATCAGTATAAATCACCGTCGCTCCAAAAGGAGCGAGCATTTGAGCCACCAGACGACCAATGTTGCCCATCCCCACCAGTGCCACCGTTTTACCTCTAAGTTCTCGGGTTGTAACACCAATTTGTTGTTTCTTCCAAACACCCTCGTGGGTTTGTTTGTTTATCTGCGGCAAGCGTTTCAGGCAAGCCAGCATTAGTGTTAGCGTATGCTCCGCCACGCTTTGGGCATTGACACCCGCATTAACATAGACAGGAATGGCATACTCCTTTATAGCTTTCTTGTCCAGCATCTCAGTACCAACACCAGTACGCTGGATCATCTTAAGATGTTTGGCTCCAGAAAGCACACCTTCGTCTATAGGCAAACGCCCACTCACCAACAGATAGTCTGCATCAACCGCTTCTTTGACAAGACGGTCATAATTCAATTCGTCCAGTGTCCTTACATCAAACCCCTCTGGAACAACACTTTTCAATATCTCCCAAGGGATACCAGTGTAACGAGCTGTATGAAGTATTAATGGTTTATGCATTTTTATTGTCTATTTTGTTGCTAACCGCCTTTCTGTTACTTTTGCCATTACGACATTGAACAATAATGAGAAAAGTACAGAGAATGCTAACACAAGTATAGGCATTACATACAAAGCAGCCAGGTTTACCGATATACCTAATTTACCATAAACCCCTTCAAATGTATGCCATACTGCCGGATGCAGGATATATACCATCATCGAACAATCTCGACCCAATCTTTGTATCATGCCCTCATGTCGTGTGGGATTCTTAACGCCATAGACAAATAGGGCAAACACTTGTGGAATAGTGACAATGTTCACTCCAAAGTCACGTCCCATAAACCATCGCTCTACCCAGCACAGAAGAGTGGCAACGATGATGATGGTTATTAGATTATTGTTGGGAATCGATATCTTCTCTTGATTATCATGTATCCAATGGCCCAACATGAAGAATGGGAAAGCTTCAATGAGCCAATTCCTATATATCATGTTGGGGATCCCATATCCCGCCAAATGCGCTCCCTGGGCTAGCAATACATATACAACAAACAGGATTTCAGCAAGTACGTAGGCAAACTTGCGTAAATGTAGCCGTTCTAATACCCAGTAGAAAACATAGGCATAAAGTAGGGCAAAGAGGAACCAGTACTGTCCCGCAATGACAAATGGTTTATTAAAAACCACCCAGCTAAATATTGCCCTCTTACCGATAGCAAAATCCTGATTATGAAAGAAAGCTTGGAGAAGCAGTACAAATACCAAATAGAACAGTGAAGCATACAGCGTAATTCTCGCTATATGTAGTACTTTCTTCCAGATTACAAGCGAATTTTGCCCCCCCCAATTTGAACCTGAAGCCATCTGACTGCCAGAATTATGCAAAAGTGGGCGGAAACAGAAATAACCTGAAACCATAAAGAAGAACGGTACACAAAACCGACTGATAGCCTGAACTGCCGTTCCTAACACGCCTGGAAATTCGCAGTGCATAAACACCACGAAGACACAAGCAATTCCCTTGATGAAATCAAGACAATAGTTGTACTGCTTTTTGTTCCCCATAAACACCTCACGGCTTTTATTTGTCAACTGGGCAGCAGTTAGTGTAGCGTTAGAGCCTTTATTACTTTTCAAGCCCGAAGGCTTTCTTTAAATAGTTGTTTTTTAGATATGGATAGTGTGGTTCAACAACCCAAGTCTGGCCATGGCTGTTTATTTCAAGTATCTTAAACCCATCATCTGTAGGCACCACGTCCATTACAATGTATTTAATCCAAGGTATAGTACGCGTAACTCTGATAACCAAATCGCTCAAATAATCCCATTCAGGTATCTTAACACCCTCCAAAGGAGCATTGGTGTCAGGATGCTTTGGACAAGGTTCTGATTCGAAGTTTTCCTTAATGGTCATTTTAGGATCGAAAAGGCTTCCAGTTTTCAAATCTATACCACAATAAATAGTTCCTGGGAAATCTGTCAAATACCCAGCTCCTTTACAACCTATGCGGATAACAGACGCAACAAACTGAGGTCCATCATCTGGATCATTGACTGTAACGATACGAATTACACCATATGCTTGCTCGCCGATTGCTTTCCTCAATTCTTTACAGGGTCTCAAAAAGTCCTGTATCAGATAGTTCTTTAATTCCTTTACTGATTTGATGAATTCCGCCTCTCCAACTTCGTCATGGTTAATCATGTACTTGCCATTACCCAATGACTCGTAGCGGATAAAACCTTTTCCATGACCGCCATAGCAGGCTTTAGCGACTATTGGCTTTTCATCCACAAGTTTTACAATGTCCTCATAAGAACCCTTCTTATTGGAATCCGCATCCAAAGGATATACATCTCCCTTTGTATCTACCCACCAGTAATGTTTGGGCAAATCCTTTTTAAACGGTGCCAATAGGAAATATGTTTTAAGTTTGTTCTCAAAGAACTGGACAAACCTATTATCCACATAAGTTTTGGGGTTGTAAAAATCGAAATTTGATATATAATCAGTATAATTTTCTTTAGATAAGCCTACCCAATTGACTTTATGCGGAGCATATCCTCGTTGGCAGAACCACTCTTTATCTTCTTGGCTCACACCTTTGACATTGAACCAATCGTATGCATACTCTCCCGCAATGCGATCAATGCGAAAATATATTACATCTTTGCGCTTAGCCAACTTAGCATAATGAAGGTATTTTAACTTAAATTTTACCCCCCCCTCCTGCTTAAGAGCAAGCGAATAAGGGAGTAGCCATCTTTTAATTCTTGAACGGATGCCCATAACCATAATTAAGATATTAAATTCCAAAAAGTTTAATGTATTCTGTTTCATTCTCTATCACGCCATACGCTTCTGCGCGTTTAGTGATTTTATCTGCCCAATTGCGATGAGGACCAATTTCATTCATGCCTTTACTTCCTTTAATCACGCCGCCCGAGGTGTTCAGGATTTGAGTAGCATCATTAAACTCATCCTTAGTTACTGCAAGCATACCATTGATATAATTAAGATGTGTTGGGTGAATGCAGGTCTTTCCCATAAAGCCATTTGCTTGGTCAAGAATCAACTCCCTCATCAACCCATCAACGGCATCATTCACAACAGGAGTTCGTTTGAGCAATGTGTCTTGTATGTCAATCTTTGGCAAATCCTCAAATTTCATCCTCTTGTTTACACGAAAGTACTCCCAAACTGGGCCACTAACAGTATATTCGTTATTACGAGTAAATACATTCAGTATATCCATCAGGCAATTAGCCACAGTCATAATGTCATATATGGTGGAATTGATGCCTCGACGAACGCCAAAACAAGAAGAGAAGTCCGTACCGCCTACTCGTATATTGAGAATAAGCTTTTTGTGGCAATCACAGATGTTCTTAATCGCCATTAGCTCCAACAAACGGGTCTCTTTATATGCCACACGAGCATCCTCGATGATGGGCATACCATATAGAATCTCACCAAACTGATTATTCAGTTCAACAAGATGATTCATATATGCACCTCCATTCACTCCGTTAAACTTGGGGAAGTTAAATCCCGTAATATAACGGATATGCTCTTTCTTTAGCATACTGCTGAAATGTTGGAACTGCTCAGGATTGCGGACACGGAAGAAAAGCAGAGGAATATCCTCGTACTTCAGTTTTCCATTATCCTCAGCTTCTTTCAAAGCGTCTAACACATGAATACTGTTAATCTCAGCAGCTGGGACGTCTTCTTCAGGACAAGCATCCTCAAAGCACATAACCATGGACGTCAATCCAGGGTACTTCTTATCAATCACGGCCTGAGCAAAGTCCTTGGTGCCGGGCATATACATAGTTGCTCCAAGGCAGTATTGCAGCAGATTCCGATTTGTGTATTTATTGAAATCTACAGGTTCTTTAACAAACCTATAATTAGGATTATACTGATGGTGTTTCATCTTTTACTTTTTGGGTGAGACAATAGCTTCAGGATAATACTCATCTATCACTCTTTTGACCAGTGCCACCTGTTTGGCACGCTTTTTGGCATCAGCCTCCGTTGTATCCCAACTATGGGTAGCAGCCACACTGCCACCAGTTTTCAGATAAATAGGAGCAGCCACACGGATAAACTCAGGAACTTCGTAGTGACGGATAAAGCCACCTGTGGACTTCGGATTCTCTGTATGAATGTCAATAGGAATATCAATAGCAGCACGAATAGCCGAAAGCATCTGGAGTTGGATATCACGGACAGGGTTGAAGGAGTTAGCACCAATCTGTTCCAGCATCTTTGCCGAGCAGGGATTTCCGTGGCCCGTATGTGCTGATACTTTGAACTTTACATCCTTGGGAAGGAAACCATCCTTGCGCATCTGATTCATCAACCACAACTGACCTTCATCATATACCATGAACGATCTTACACCAATTTTGGCAGCACGTTTGATATCCTCCACGGCACGAATAATCTGCTCCTGGCCACGTAGGCGATAACCCATTCGTACTCCCTCCGGAGTGTTTACTGAAGCACTCGTGTCAATTGTGGCACGGGGACCTGTAGCCAACAGCAGTTCGACATTCCATTTATGGGCATATTCTAACATTTGCTCAATCTCGCTATCTAGTAGGCGCATAATGCCTTGTGTCTGTGTGACACGATGAATTTGAATACCATAACCATCCAATGCCTCTAATAGAGCTTTCATGGGGCCAGGTCCCTGAATACCAGGAACCTCAAAACGGTATTGTCCACCATCCTCAAAACGTTTTTCTGAGGTAGGCAACTCATACAAATCGCCAGAAGGCATACCAATACTCTTCAGATAATCTCTTGTCTCTTTCATCTTATTTAATTTAAACAAGTTTCTTTTATTACACTTTCATACTTATCAAATGCTTCCTCTATGGCATCACGATTTCCTGCTTGAAGGATTAGTTGCCCATAACGGTTTAGGCTGGAAGTTATACGATTTACCTTATCGCCCTCTTTGAGGTTGAATGAGAAATCAACTACGTGAGGCCAGCCTTTTACAAATTCTTCATTAAGAGTATGCTTAATAATGCTTTCTTCTTTAAAAGCAAAGAATCGGACACCGGAATATTGTATTTGCTCTGGTTGGGGATGGATTTGCTCTCCCAAAGCAATCTTTAAGAGTTCATCTTCCATATTGACCCCAGTAGAAAGTGGTGTCAGCGTTGAAGTAATATAGTCGCCACCTAGACGAGGACTGGTCTCGATGACAAAGATTCCTCGGTTATTAATTTTCAGTTCTGTATGTGAGGGGCAATTCTCGAAATGGAGGGCAGCTCCTATCTTTGAAATAATCTCTCGGATTTTCTGTTTGTTTTCTTCGGAGATATTGGCTGGCTGGATATGGCCTAACTCAACATTGTAAGGGAACTCCGTAGTCTTCTTCTCTGTGAACTGTATTACTTTAGCCGTTGGCTGTTGGCTGTTGGCCGTTGGCTCGATGCCGCTAATGGCTAAGGGTGAATGGCTAATGGCATTGTAATGTAAAGCTTCGATGCTGTATTCCGGGCCTTCGATAAACTCCTCAACCAGCACAGAGTCCAGCTTGGAATACTCCAGGGCTTCAGCCATCGACTGTTCCAGTTCCTCTTTGGTGCGGCAAAGCTTCACACCACGGCTACCGGAATTGTCACGAGGTTTCACGATGACGGGGAGGCATAGCTCTTGGCCATTAGCTATTAGCTTTTGGCCTGAATCGCCAACGGCCAATTGCCAACAGCCAGGGCTGACAAGAACGCCTCTGGCGTGGGGGACGTCACCGAATTCGAACCGCTGTTTCATCTGGAACTTGTCGGTGCTCCATTGTGCTGTCTCTACAGAATAGAACGGGAAGCCGTACTTCTTGGCAATACGAGCCATCATCACTAGCGGTTTGTCTGTAGCTGCGGTTACAATGGCATCTATACCATATTTTTCCACAACGGCACATGTGCCGTCATAGTCTTGACCTCCAACAATTTCAAAAGCATCGACCACATTCCGGCATGCAGCATCTTCGGCTGGATCAATGCCAACAGTGTAAAGTCCCATCAATTTTGCGCGATTGATGATAGATTCCTGCAATGGACCCACGCCAAAGATTAAAACGGCCTTTTGCTTTTGGTCTTTAGCCCTTGGCTTTTTATTTTCTTCTTTCATATACAAACTATTCCGTTATGTTGCTAAAGGCCGGTGGCCAGATGCTAACGGCTATTCTTTTCCTTTTACCTTTGAAATAAATTGGTTTATCTGCCTTTCCTCTAATTGGAGTTGATCCAACAATCCATAAAACTGCTTATCTGTTATGTAACCTCTACGTTTTGCTATTTCCATTTGCGTTTCAACCTCAAAACAAGAGCCAATAGAGTATTCAAGGAAATGAGTAAACTCTGCTTCAGAAGTTCTGGAACTTCCTTCAGCCACATTGGAAGGAATTGAAACTGCTGCTCGTCTTAATTGGTCGCACAGACCGTAAGTTTCAAATTTTGGAAAACTATCTGTTAGGGAATAAACCCTATCGGCTAAATCCATTCCATTCTTCCAAATATCGTAGTTCCTGAAGTTTCTCATATGTCTGGCTTTTGGCAGTTGGCTCTTGGCCTTTGGCTTTTGTCCGGTTCTAGAAAATACTAATGGCCAAAGGCTAACAACTAAAGTTCGCGAAGCGCAGCTTCAAACGTATCGCAGATGAAGTTTACTTGTTCTTCGGTAAGGGCTGCATACATCGGAAGGGTTATTTCGTTGTCGGTCACATATTCAGTCTGAGGCAGCACGGCTCCAAGGTCTGCAAAAGTGGAGAATTTATGGGCAGCAGGATAGTGGACGGAGGTTTGGATGCCTGCAGCATGGATATACTCTCGAATCTTATTGCGACGCTCTTTCGTACTATTCAGTAAAACAATGGGGAAGATGTAGTTACTGACGAACTCGGTGTTGTCTGCAAAGGGAATGGCAACATCCTCAATCTTGCTCAGGCGATCCACATACTGCTTGCGAACCTTAAGACGTGTTTCCAGATCTCCAGGGAGTTTCTTCAATTGCTCTATGGCAATGGCTGCACGAATATCGTCCATACGGAAATTGTAGCCCAGGCAGGTGATGTCATATTCGGTGGCGTGACCGCTGGCACGCTGATAACTCATCGTGCTCATGCCATGACTGCGGATAAGGCGGGCTTTGGCAGCATACTCTTCATTGTTTGTGATGAACATTCCTCCTTCACCGGTAGAGATATTCTTATTGCTGAAGAAGGAGAATGAAGCACAGTCACCGATGGTACCGAGTTTCTTGCCTTTGTACTCAGACAACGGACCGTGGCAAGCATCTTCAATCACTTTAAAGTTATGCTTTTTGGCAATAGCCATGATCTCGTCCATCTGGGCTGGGAAGCCAGCCATGTGGACCACTACAATTCCCTTAGTCTTCGGGGTGATCTTTCGTTCTATGTCCTTGGGATCGATATTGATGTTATCAGGGCCAACGATATCGGCAAAAACAGGTGTTGCTCCCACATAACGGATACAGTTGCAGGATGCAGCAAAGGTAAGTGAGGGACAGATAACCTCGTCACCAGGACCAAAACCACAGACCATGCAACAAACATGCAGGGAGTCTGTACAGTTTGACATGCTGACCGCATATTTTACGTTCCACATGTCAACAAACATCTGTTCCAGCTCTGCATTCTTCGGACCTGTTGAAATCCAGCCCGACTTAATAGTGTCGTATGCTGCCTGAGCCTCCCGGTCGTCAAAGTTCAGATTAAATAATGGAATTTTGTATGCCATTGTGTCTATATGTTTATATTACATTTTTTGATCCAAATTTTTCCCTTTCTCTTCGTGCTCGAAGTTTGGAATAAACTCCTTGATGGCCTCAACGACCTGAGCTTTAGTAAAATCGTCTTTGTGGAAGATAGCTTCAAGCTTATCGAAGAAGGTGTTTACCTCATCCATGTTGTGACGGGTGGTTTGCTCGACGACTCCAAGGGATTGGAAACGTTGCATGTCAATCTTCTCGCCTGGCACGTAGAACTCTTCGTAAGCTTTTTCGCCGGTGGTGTCACTTTTGAAGAACACGACAGGGTACTTTGGAAGTGAAGAGTGAAGAGTGAAGAATGAAGAATCTAAAGCTGCCGCCTTCTTTTTTGCTTCTTCGTCCGAAGTACAAAGATCCTTCTCAAATCCCTGGGCTTTGATGAAATCATCGCAGATAGATGAGAACGTTAGCATTTGGTCTTCACCCAGTTTGGGGAAGAAGACTTCTCCGGGTTTACCCAAGATACAGGCCAACATACAAATCTGGCCACTTTCTTCTGGAGAGACAAAGTAGCGTTTCACATCAGAGGGTGCAGCAAGGGGTTGTTGTTTCTGAATACGATGGAGCCAGCCGTCGGGCAGAGATCCATTGCTGAAAGCGACATTGGCAAAGCGTGCGGTAGTCACCTTGAAATATTTATTGTAAGCCATCACCAGATCTTCCATGATACGCTTTGAGGCCCCCATAATGTTCACGGGATTTGCAGCCTTGTCAGTAGAAACGCAGAAGAAATGTTTGGGTGGATAAACGGTGAGCAAATCCATCAGTTTCTTAGCCTTGATGTCATTGTTCTCTATGAGCGCCTGTACACTATAACGGTCTTTTTCCGACCGCACATGCTTATGGGCAGAGAAGTTTGCCACGATGTCGAAGCCTTTTTCCTCACGGAAAATACGTTCAAAGATAGGGTCTGCAAAGTTCAGCGTATAGCAGCGGAACTCATCAGGAACAAAAAGGCCATCAGTGCTGCGAACATCACGTACTAATTCAGCCAGACCATTCTCATTGAGGTCAACGACCACTACGCTTTTTGGCTCAAATCTCAAAATGGCTTTAATGAAAGAAGAGCCGATAGATCCTGCTCCGCCAATAACACAAACCTTCTTGCCCTTAATCTCATAAGATAGCGTCTCCTTGTAAGTCTCTATATCAGCAGAAAACATGCTGACAAGACGTCTGGTTACAGATTTTGCTATGAATTGATCTATATTAAACATAAACTTACTTTATAACTAAAGCATATTTATTGGCAAAACACTTATTCGATTTGTTTTCAAAATCATTGTTCCCCAAGTCAAACCTAAACCAAAAGAGGAACAAAGTAATGTTAATGGTTTTGTTGATAATTCATCTGCTATCTCAGAAACCATAAGCATTAATATAGAAGCTCCACCAAGATTGCCAAATTTCTGAAGATTGTAAGGGACTTTCTCAACAGGAAGTTTCAATTTCTTGACCAAACGATCGACAATCAACTTGTTTGCCTGATGTATCAAAAAGAAATCTACATCTTTATCTTTATCCAGCCCTTGCTGCTCCAACATTTTCTTCACGGTGATGGGAGGCTTTGTGATCGCAAAAGAAAACACATCCATGCCATTGATAAGTGCATCCTTAGGAGCACGAATAATACCATTGCCAAAGTCTTCCTCAATAAACGAATCCTGTGTAACAGGATGACGATAGCCACCATGAGGTGTCATTAGTGCCTGATATCCAGAGCCAAGAGTGTTAAAATCAATAATAATATCTTCTGTTGTAGTGTCATATTCCAATGCTAATGCAGTACCACAGTCACCAAAAAGTGGTCCTCTACTTTTGTCTTTTGGGTTGCCCATTCGCATAGCTGTGTCGCCTACAAGAACAATTGCACGCTTTGCAGTTCCAGCCGTTAACATGTTGCCTGCTACATTGATGCCATACATACAACCACAACAGCCCATTGGAATGTCTAGAACAAATGTGGTAGATGGAAGTCCCAGACGGTCTTGCAAAATAGCTGAAGTTGGTGGAGTCTTATAATCACCTGTTACGGAAGCAAATAATAGTACATCTATAGTTTCTTTTTCCCAACCAAGACCTGCAATAAGTCTTTCTGCAGCATCAAAACACAAATCCGATGCACAAACATTATCCGAAGCTATATAGCGGTTTTTGATTCCTACGGTAGCATCAAAGGTATCTGCCTCTTCTTTCGTAAAAAATGCCAAATCCGCAGATTTAACAGGATGATTGGGCACTGTTCCTGTCACACCTCTGACTGCTACATTCTTTATTTCCCAGTATGCCATTATAGTTCAATGCCGTATTTGGCCAAGATAGTCTTGGCATTATCGTATGATGTAAATTCCAGAATATCCTCAGCATCTAGCATGATGTCGAACTCATCCTCTACAGCAGATGTAAGACTGAGTTGATGTACTGAATCCCAACCTTCAACATTATTTTTGTCGAAGTTTACATTCAAGAGAGATGCGTCAACGGAAAAAACATCACAAAAAATGTTGTTTATTTTTTCTAAATTCGTCATTTTGTTGTGTGTGTTATTTTGTTTATAAAATTGCAAATAATAGGTAAAAATATGATACTTGTTCCTAAAAGCAGTATGAAATGAATGCCGTCAGATTCAACATGTAATAGGTTTTTGGCTATGAATGAAACTAAAACAAAAAGAATCCAATGTGTTACATAAATATTCATACTATTACGACCGATATATTCAAGAATTTTTAAACTAAATCTTGTATAGCATATTCTAAACAAATAATTTGTAGCCACAATTCCAGCTACGGCCATAGGATAGAATAATACATAATTACCGATATACATCTTATTGGCATGCATGTATAAATATGGAAAATCAATTATTCCTGTAAAATGTGCTATAATATAGACCAACAAAATAAATGCTGATAAAAGAATCAATATAGTTGTGTCATCTTTACCTTTTAGCCAATATCCCAGTAGAAAAAAGAACAACCCACTAAAGACATTCCCCATCCACCAAGAATGATTGTACCATCCATAATAATAAAGCCCAAAGCCTAAAAAGAAACAGACTAAAACCAATAAAGGGATAGGTAAATCTCTCTTAATAATGATATTGGCAAGTTCTCTTACTAAAAATAGACTCAATAAGAACCAAAGAGCACCATTTCCTGCAATATTACCATGTGTGACAAAAGAGTTAAATGCTTTTAGAACACAGGATAAAAGAGTTTGTGTACCTTTAATCATTCCACAAATACTCCAAACACCCCAACCAATTAATGAATAAGTAATAAAAGGATGCAAAAATTTGTCAATGTCTTTTCTTATCAAATCAATTTGTTCTTTAGGATTATAGAACATTCCGCTTTTATAATAAAACCAAGGCATGTAGAAACCTAAAAACTTAAAAAAGGAAAGTCCAATGTGAGAGAAGTAAGAACAATGACCTAAAACCATCCAGAAAATCATTAGACCTGCTATAGCATCAATGTAACCTAAACGTTTAGTTTTCATGTTGTTACTGATTTATCACTTTCCCCGCCTCGTTGCGTAAAATAGCATCTACAAGTTGAACTTCTGTTTTTTGGTGGAACAGATGGGTTTTTTCCTCGATAAACTTAGGTATTTTGTCCGTTACTGAGCTATCTGTTACCAAAACTATCAATTTTTCATCGTAGCCTTTGCAATAGCAATCTATCTTAAACTCAGACTTAATTAGGTTTTCCACTTCATCTAAGCCAATTCTTAACCCGAAGATTTTCAAGAAGCGTTTCATTCTGCCAACGATGAAATAGCATCCATCAGCATCACGGTGGGCAAGGTCACCTGTATGCATCACACCATGGTTCTCATCATCTTTCAACAAGTCTTCCACACAAGTGGCATAGCCCAATGTAACGTTTTCTCCGCGATATACCATTTCACCCGTAGCTTCGCCTTCAAAAGTCTCAATGCCTTCATTGTCAATAATTGATAATTCTCCACCTGGTTCTGCAATGCCGATACTGCAGACTTTTGTCATAGCTAATTCGGCAGGCAAATAGGCCATACGTGCGGTACACTCGGATTGACCATAAGTAGCAATGAATTTCTTTCCTTTATCGTGCGCATACTGAGCAAGTGTCTGCCACATCTCAGTTGTTAATTTCCCACCACCTTGAGTGATAACTCTCAGATTTGGCAAATCCATCCTTGTAAAGCGCATCTTTGTCAAGATGTCATAGCTGTAGGGTACACCCGTGAAACTTGTAGCCTCCTTCAGCAAGGTCCAAAATCCTTTGTCAAGTAATGACCTTCCTGAAAGTAAAAGCGTTGCTCCTGCAAGTAGGTGAGAAGCGATGACAGAGAGTCCCATTGTGTAGTGCATAGGAAGGATGGCCATTGCTTTTTCCTTATCGGTAAGCCCAAAAAGTCTTCGCACATTGTCTGCATTCGCCTCAATGTTGCGGTAGCTATGACGTACCAATTTAGGACTTCCTGTTGATCCTGAAGTAGGAAGTAGCAAAGATAATTCCTTATACAAAGGGACAGAGAAATAGCCAGTTTTTACTAAGGAATAATCCCATGCTGAGAAAATCACTTCATACCCTAATTTCTCGGTCATTTCAATGGGTATCCACATATACTCAGGCTTATACATATCCCGAAGGTTTATGTATAGTCCTTCTTCGGTCTTTGCACTGAGGATTAAAGGAACAACCTTGTTTGACAGTGAAGCGGTATAGCCTAATAGTGAACCTATCCGATTTTCAGATAAAATGAATATCAGCGTTCTATGAGATAAGTGTTTTGAAAATTCCTTTGAAAAATCACAAATATTTCCATAGGTAATGGAACGTCCACTGTCGTCAATGACAGCAATCTTGCTTCTGTCTTTTTTGTCTAAATCAAGAAACATAGGTAATTAGATTATAGCACCTCCATCTACACCTATCACTTGTCCTGTGAGGTAAGAAGAATTATCAGAGGCAAGGAACAAGCATACATTGGCTATTTCTTCTGGTTCTGCTAAACGACCAAAAGGAATGTCATCAATTTTTTTTGCAAACTTTTCCTCTAATACAGCTTTGAATCGTTCAGAACCGACCATGCCAGGAGCAATTGCATTTACCCTTATTTTATATTCTGCAAGTTCTTTTGCTGCGGATTTAGTAGCAGCTATAACAGCTCCTTTTGTTGCAGAATATGATAATTGTCCTTTTGCTCCTTTTTCTCCTACCATACTTGCCATATTGATAATGGAACCACTTTGTTGCCGTTGCATGATACGAGATACGAGCGTCATTAGATTAACCAATGCCACTACATTTACTTCTATCATTTTACGAAAGAACTCGTAATTTATCATCGGCATTAATTCGTAAGAAATAATGCCTGCTATGTTAGCTAAAACATCAATATGTCCATGTTCCTTTTTGATGGCAACAATAGCGTTTTTTACAGCTGTAAAATCGCAAATGTCAAGATTGATAGGAATTATTTTTTCTTTTTTGCATATTTCAGGAGTAATCCATTCCATTCCTTTGATATCAATGGCATACACGAAAGCGCCATTTTGTGCAAACAATTGTGCCGTTGCTTTGCCTATACCTGCACCTGCACCAGTAATAATTGCAATCTTATTCTCTAATAACATGTTTATCTTTAAATAGTTATGCCACCATCTATAACGAGTGAGTGTCCTGTTACCCAAGATGATGCATCAGAAAGCAAATAGATGATTCCATAAGCAATGTCTTCTGGCTCACCATAACGTTTTAACGGGTAACGTTCCATATCAGCCTTGTATTGTTCCTCGGAAATAGAGCCTCCGCCTATTAAAGGCGTGTTTACCATTCCTGGATTTACACTATTAACACGTATTCCTTTTGCAGCTAATTCTTTGGCACAGAATTTCATGGTTGAATGAATTGAAGCTTTCGTCGCTCCATAAATGGAATTACCAAGGGAATAACCAAAAACACCTCCGATAGAAGAAACAAACACAATTGATGATTTCTTTTCGATTTTTTTCTTTTTTAGCAACAATCTTAATAGTTCGACAGGTGCAAAAAAATTGACATTAAAAACTTCATCGTATTTATCACGTGAATTGAACATAAAAGGAGAAGTCATTGCTCGACCAGCACATAGAACAACACCATTAAGATAATTGGCTTTGCTAACAAGAGTGTCTGTATCATGTGAGTCGGTCAAATCTGCAATAACGATTTCGTGACCATCACCCTCTAATTGAGAAAGAGTATACATTAACCGTTCTTCATTCCGGCCTGTAATAACTATTTTTGCTCCCAATTTTGAACATTCAATAGCTGTCGTCTGTCCTATGCCAGAAGATGCACCTGTAATAAGAATTTTTTTCCCTTGAAGATTAAAAGGATTATAGTTTGTATCCATAATTATCTTCTTCGTCCTTAACATTTACGATTTCCGGAATAACAATGTTCTCCGTTTCTATTACTACAGTACCCCAAGAAAGACCCACTCCAAAGCCGCAACAAATGAACTTTGTTAGTCTGTTCTCAAATTTACCTTTTAACTCAGCTACGATTGTGAGTGGAATAGATGCTGAAGAAGTGTTTCCAAAACGATACATACATGAAGGTACTTTTCCATGTTCCAATTTTAGTTTCTTAACGATTTGATTATTCATCTTCATGTTAGCTTGATGGAAAATGAAATAGTCTGAATCAAGGTAGTTAAATCCATATTGTTCTGCTAATTTCTTAACAGACTTAGGAGCTGTTGTGATGCCAAAAGAGAATACATCCATTCCTTTCATGTGGGTCTGCATACTATGCATCATTTTACCTTCATATTCGTGCAGTATAAATGAATCTGGAGAAACTTGATTCCGACTACCACCGTCAGGAAGAATTATAGCATCATATCCACTACCATCAGTGCCTAAATGGAATTTGAACCCTTCTGCACCCTCAATATACTCAATAGCAGTAGCTGTTCCAGCATCACCAAACAATGGATCACGCTTCATTTTAGAACGCTTTTTAGCGTCACCGGCTAAAAGGAGTGCCTTCTTAATGGAACCTGAAGCAACAAGCGATGCAACATTACTAAGACCATAAACCCAACCAGAACAGCCTAAAGCTATATCTTCTGCATAGCATTCCTTGCTTAATCCTAAACGATCTTGAAGTATACAAGCTGTTGCTGGGAGAACATAGTCTGCTGTCTGAGAAACAAACACAAGTGCTTCAATCTCAGATTTCTTCCAACCCAATTCTGCTATCAGTTTTTCCGCTGCAGCGAAACAAAGATCAGAAGTTGTCAGTGTTTCTGAGCAACGGCGTTCTTTTACTCCAGTGGTTTCCACAAAAGCTTCAGCTGTATAATCTGAAGAAATATCCTCTCCTGGTTGAAGGGTATAGTTACTTACAACATTTTCAGGAACGCCAGCACTAATGCCGGCGATCCTAACGTTCTTGAATTCGAGAAATGCCATTAAAGTTTTGCAATTACTTTGTTATACAAATCCTCTATGGTCACAGAGTTCTTTACATCGTCACCCTTCAAGGCAACGTCAAACTCTTCGTCAACCATGGCAATTACTGATAAGCCAATGAGCGATGACCACTCGTCTAATTCATGAAATACGGTTTCTGATTTGATTTCATTTGTATCAGTGTCATCAAACTGCTCAGCAAAGAGCTCTACAAATTCATCTAAAGTTTTCATAATAGTGTTAATTTTTAATTATAATTTAACTATTGTTTTTTTTCTTATTTCGCGTAGTCTTTTAAGTATAGCTTTAAATTCATAAAGTCCTTTTGATTTATTATCAAAATATTCTTCTTTAAGAATTGAACCAATAGAAACGTCATAAAACCTACCATTTTTATAAACAGCCTGCCGCATGACGCCTTCCTTTGTCCACAATAAATATTTTCCAATGTTAGTACTATTCTTGTGGTCAACGATACATGAACCATAGAGCCGGTTAAGACCTAAACGCTCAAAGGTATATTCCATAACAAACAAATAAGTTTCTAACCAAGCGAAGCCATCACGATAGTCTTTGTCTCCTATCAAAATACCTGAAAAATTGGCAGAGCTATTGATGAAATGTATTTCTGTCAGTTGGGTATAGCCAATAATCTTCTTGGTATCATCATTAGCGCATATAGCCCAATATACTTCAAATGGATTATGGGGCATCTTGCAACGTACCCATTTAGCTACATCATCTCGACATATCTTGCGATTGAGACCAACGGTCATCTTGTTGAGCTCGTCATCGTTTTTCCAACGGTAGATGGCATCAATATCGTCCTCTTCAAAGGCCCTGAAAAAAACTGTTTTTTCCATGAATAATTTTTAGAGAATTATAAAACTAATTTCTTGTTTGATTGATAAAGGAAATAACCACCTCGGTCAGCATTACTCTTTACTTCTGGAAGAGGACCTTCTGTCAATTCCCATTCAACAATTTCTGGGTAATGTTCATTATGTCTAATGATATTACCAATAGTAGGAGCCAATTGACTATAAAAATATACTCCAGAAAAATTTTGATGAGTAAAATGTGGCTTTTCAAATTTATCTATTGCTAATTTAATAGCTCCTTCAACAAAGTCGTAACCAGTAGAAAGACGCACCAAATCAGAGGTGATGTAATCTCCACCCATTCGCGCTCCAGTTTCGATGATATATAATTCTCCCTTGGAGTTGAGTTTTATTTCGGTATGACTGGCAGAATTTTCAATTTTAAGAGCAGTGAGAGCAGCTTCCACCATTTCTTTAATATTATTTTTAATTTCATTCGTGATGTTTGCAGGTTGGTGGTGTTGCATCTCCACAAAACGGGGTGCCCCACTTGTTACTTTATCTGTTATTTGAAGGAAATAATGTTTTCCTCGATGGCTTATATATTCTACGCTAAATTCACGCCCGTCAATATATTCTTCCACGATAACCTTGGATGTTCTTGAATAATCAACAGCATATTTGTAAGCTTCTTTTAAGTCATTTGAAGATTCAACCTTACAAATTCCTTGGCTACCTCCACTATCTACAGGCTTTACTATAACGGGATAAGAACATTGAACTTTGGAAAGATCTTGCTCATTTTCTATTAAATAATAATGAGGGACGGGAATACCCGCCTTGCTTAAGGCCACTCTTTGCGTAAATTTGCTTTGTGTAATCGCTATGCTTTCTTCTGAATTACCTACAAGTCCCATGTGCTTAGCTACGTAAGCAACTGTTGGGAGGGCTGATTCTAAAGAAAATGATAGAATGCCATTGATCTTTTCTCTCTTGCATGTTTCAAGAACTTTTTCTTTGTCGGCATAAGAAATATTATAGAATTTGTTGCAATATGGCTTACAAACAGCACCTTTGTCCCAAGCTATTCCAATTATTTCATAACCTAATTTTTTTGCTTGTCGGTAAAAAGGAATCAAAGGCTCATTTGCTCCTAAAACAGCAATCTTTTCTTTCATACTTAATACTTATTTGTAATTTTAACTATTCGTTCCATATCATCTATGTCATATCTTTGGTCACATGGTATAGCCAATAAGTGCTTGTAAATATATTTAATCTCATCATTGATTAGTACTTTTTCATCTTCAACAGGCCAAATTATAGGTGCGTATATTGCATCTTCTGCTAATAAATGCTGATATGTTGGTCTATCTTCAACGTATAATATAAAATAAAGAGGAGCTGTTGTTACTTCCTCAAAATGATCATATACTTTTGTGATTTTTTTACTCTCTTTAATATTGTTGAATAAGTACTTGTAATTGATGAAACGTTGTCTTTGATTGTGTTCTACATTTTGCTTTGAAAGTATATTATATGCAATTTTTGATATTCTATGAGGTGTTATGTTGGTATCAATATAATGATCAGCAGCTTTAGATAATCGAATAGATATGTCTTTTGTCAATTGTTCACCATTGTTAAAATATTGCCCGCGCAAATACATGGCAGCTATTTCTTTTTCTGTAAACTCTTTGTTTTCAACAGATGGTTGTTTGATGGGATTCGATTCTTTACTTCGTAATAGAAATCCACCATCTGGAATTGGAAACCACTTTCTGTAACTACCAGTTATAAATGATACGAAAGGGTATTTCTTCTTTGAAAACAAACATTGAGTGATGTCTAAAACAATCCTGATCCCTTTATTTGCTATAAGTTGAAGTGTGTTTTCTTCTGATATAACAAGTTCTCTTCCAAAATAAGGGTGAACTATTAATAATGCTGGGTTGTATTTTTCTATGGAAATCAAGAGATGGTGAATGTCTATACGAAGATTCTTCTTTATGGCATAATATTCACATTTCCAACCTGCTTCTTCAAATGGGGTTATAACTGTTTGACAAGTATAGGCTGGTATCAGTACAATTCTATTAGTATCTGATAATGACAAAGCAATATCAAACAAAGCCTCACGACATAATGAATAGTATAGCAAATCATTCGATAAACAACTGTTGGAAGTTTCTGCCTTGTGAATCTCTTCGTTAGTTAATGGGAAAATGCTACCTATTTCTTTTTTCATTTAAATTATTTACTTAAATTTATTTATGTAAGTAATGAAATTATGCCAAATTTAATGTTTTTTTGCAAAATCTTGCTAAACAATAATAGAGAGGGAATAAAAACAATTTTAAGTAATAATTACTGTCCATAATTCTATGCTGTATTTTGTCCCAACCAATTAAATGCCAATTGCTTTTCTCAGTTTGTTTTAATAAACATAAAAAATAATTGTAACCATTTTTGTTTCTTTGACGGAGGTTTATGTTTAGCATTCTATATAAGTAACGAATACGATAGTCATTAACTAAAGTATAATAATGTTCTTTATCTTTAAAGAAATCACATACAATTAATATTGACAATAATCCCTGTTTTTGAATATTTATACTATGAGGTATATTTGCAACAATAGAATTGGAATTTGTACGTTCGTAATGATATATATAATTATTTATATTGACAATTTTCTTTGACAGATATATTAAACGAGGGAGAACTTGAAAATCTTCATAATAACTGCCACGTTCATCACATTTTATATTATTGTCTGTATATATACTTTTTTTGATTAGTTTACTCCAAATGGAAATAGTTGCATTGTCTTGAAGCAAATTAGACAACAGAGAATCTTTTTCTGTAAGCCAACCTTTACAGTTAACTTTTATCGTTTTATCTTTATGCAAGTAGAAACCATGGGTGAAAATGAAGTCTGCTCCAGATTCTTGTTGTTTTTTCACCAATAATTCTATAGCATTAGGTTCTATCCAATCATCAGAGTCTACATGCGTCACAAAATCTCCATGACAGGATTCGATAGCTGTATTTCTTGTGGCAGCCAACCCCCTGTTTTGCTGATGGTGTTTTATGATGATTTTACCTTTATGGCACGGAAACTTATCAATGATTTTTTCTAAAAGGACTATGCTGGAGTCTGTGCAACCATCATCGACAAATACAAATTCGCAATTATTATATGTCTGAGCAAATATACTTTCTGCGCATCGTTCAATATATTTTTCTACTTGAAATACAGGAACTAAAATACTGACAAGTGGATGATTTGTATTGTTCAATGGAAAATATATGTCTTAGAACGAAATATGATAAATATTTATTCCACTATAACTTTAAGCCAATCTCGTTGACAAGATATAGCTTTTATCATATCATTTTCATCTCTGAATTTTAAAACGAGTGTACCAATGGCATTGTTAGCCCCTTCAAATGACTTGACTATATCACCTTTTTTGACCCAAATATCTTCTTCAACAATTTCTGCTGGTATATTCTTATCTATTTCTAAATGATCGAATATTCCATTCGTGTCTGCGTGGAGAATGATTTCAGCCCAATGACCTTGATACGGTTTTTGTACAATATGATTTACTGAATCTCCTACTGAAGCACGAGTTATAGCTGTTATCAAATCCACACCTGTTGCATAATGGAGCATCTCACAAAGGCGGTTTCCTCCACCTCGCGGGGTCAATTCCATGATGTAAGGCTTTCCATTAGTACCAATTCTTGTTTCAATGTTATAAACAACTGTTTTTAACCCTAAAAGTGTTATAAGGCGTTGTATTTCTGACGTGAGATAATCTTCTTGTTCTTTTGTGTAAGTAGAAGGCCATGTGTATGCTGCCGGTGTATATGGATTACTTGCTTGCTCGTCAAATCTCTGAGCATTGAAACTGACAAAAGCTAATTTTCCATCAATGGAAATACTATCTGTGTCGGAGGAACATCCCTCTTTTTCAATAAACTCTTCAACGATGATATGGCCAGACAGAGAGTTCTTCATTGCGTATTCTAATGCTGGGCGTAGATTTTCCACTTTCTCAACACGTGTTACACCTTTGCTGCCTGCTGCATCTGTAGGTTTCACTATAACAGGCCAAGGATACCAATATGTTTCTTCCATAGCTGCTTCCACAGTGTCAAATCCTTTAGCTAAAGGAACATTGAAGCCGTTCTTTTGTAAAAATGCACGGAATCTATCTTTATTCTGGAGAATTTCCACGGATTCAAAAGGACCAAAAGATGGAAGTCCCATTTTATTCTGAACATAAGATGCTGCTATGACACCTGGATCACAGGCAAATGACATGATGCCGTCTATTTTAAGATTTTGGGCAGCTTTAAGAACAGCCTCTTTGTCAATAACGCTAACATTACAATACTCATCTGAATATTGGTGAGCAATATTATTGGGGATATAATCAGCCGTAATAACATAATAACCTTGTTCATGTGCGGCTTTGATTACGGGTAGTAGGTAGCGCAAACCTCCTAACAACATCAATTTCTTTTGTTTCATTCTATTGAATAATCAAATTTAAGATTTTTTCAATATCCTCATTTGTGAGCAAATGATGCATAGGCAGACAAATTACTTCATTAGCCATTTTTGTGGCAACTGGTAAATTATCTTTGTTGGCACTTGGCAAACCTCTGTATGTAGAGAAATTACTAATAAGTGGATAAAAATATCTTCTGCCAAATACTCCATGCGATTTCATTTTATTATAGAGTTCATCACGAGACATGCCATATTTTCTTGAATCAACGAAAATGGGGAAATAAGAATAATTGTGCTTGACTCCTGGAATGTCATCCCAATAATCAATACCCTCTACATTTTTCAATGCCTCTCGATATTTGATAGCTACTTGATGCCTTTTTTCAATGGCTTCATCTACTTGTTTTAAATTAAGAAGGCCGTAAGCGCTGCGCATCTCATCCATTTTACTGTTTATACCTGGAGCTATAACCTCTGTCTCACCTGCGAACCCGAAATTTTTCAAATAGTCAATACGTTTTTTGGTCGCCTCATCATGCATCACCATGGCTCCACCTTCAATAGTGTTATATACCTTTGTCGCATGGAAACTTAATGTAGACATGTCACCTGCGTTTAAGATGGAACATTGACCATTGACTGTAGAAGATTCATCTGTAACGGGGGTAAGACCGTATTTTTCTGCGGGTACTTCCACACCGAAAGCGTGGGCAGCGTCATAAATGACCTTTAAGCCATATTTGTCGGCAATTTCTTTTATTCGTTTTGTATCACAAGGCTTTCCATAGACATGCACAGGCATAATTGCAGTCGTTTTTGGTGTTATGACTGCTTCAATTCTATTAGGATCTATATTACCCGTTGTAGGCTCAATATCCACAAATACAGGCTTAATGCCATTCCACCAAAGTGCATGAGTGGTTGCAACAAATGAATAAGGTGTCGTGATTACTTCCCCAGTAATTCGTAATGCTTGCAAGGCTGTAATAAGAGGTAATGTTCCGTTTGTAAACAGACTTACGTATGGAACTTTCAAATATTCTGCCAATGAAGCTTCTAATTTTTTATGAAAAGAACCATTATTGGTTATCCATTTACTATCCCAAATCTCTTTGAGTAATTCATGAAATTCATCAAGATTGGGTAAAAGTGGAGATGTGACAGTAATGTTTTTGTTCATTTAGAAAGATGTGAAATATAATATAGCGAGTGTTTTGTTTGACGTAAAGATATATTATTTGAATATTAAGATATTAGCATTCATATATTCTCCTCCCTCAAATGCTAACTCATCTGAGGTGAAATATATTATTTGAATGCCGCTTATGAATGTTTCTCAAGTAATAAATAACAAAAAACATGTAACGAAACGTTAAATTTCGTTACACTGTTTATGTCTTGTGGTCTTTGGTGAGTTTTTCTTCATTATTATTATATTTGTTTTTCTCACTTATATAACCATTTCTTGATATAACACTCGCAGTATCTTTTGTTTACACTCGCATCTCATCAAAAGATTTGAGTGCTTATATTATTTTGTGTGCAAAGGTAGCTAAATTTTCTGAATTGTCGTATGATTTTTCAGAAATTTTTAATCTCTCCTAAATATATCTCGTGTATATACCTTTTCTTTCACATCATCTAAGCAGGTATCATAGCGGTTGGCGATGATGGCTTGACTTAGCTTTTTGAATGTCTCTAAGTCGTTGACGATTCTACTGCCAAAGAATTTGCTGCCATCTTCCAGGGTGGGCTCATAGATGATAACCTCTGCGCCCTTTGCCTTGATGCGTTTCATGATACCTTGGATAGATGACTGGCGGAAATTGTCACTGTTTGACTTCATCGTCAGGCGGAAAACACCAATGGTACAGTCCTTTTCACGATTTACATCCCATGAACTGTTTGCCTCATAATACCTTGCCATCGAGAGCACTCTGTCGGCAATGAAATCCTTGCGGGTACGGTTGCTCTCCACAATAGCCTCAATCAAGTTTTCTGGAACATCTGCATAGTTGGCGAGCAGTTGTTTCGTGTCTTTGGGAAGGCAATAACCACCATATCCAAATGATGGATTGTTGTAATGCGTTCCAATACGTGGGTCAAGGCAAACACCGTTGATAATCGCTTGTGTGTCAAGTCCTTTCATTTCTGCATAAGTGTCAAGTTCGTTGAAATAACTGACACGAAGAGCCAAGTAGGTATTAGCGAAAAGTTTGACAGCTTCAGCCTCCGTCAATCCCATGAAAAGTGTTTCCACATTCTGCTTGATGGCTCCTTCTTGCAATAAACCAGCAAATGTATGAGCAGCCTCAACCAAGCGTGGATCATTCATATCAGTTCCCACGATGATTCTACTGGGATAGAGATTGTCATAGAGCGCACGACTCTCACGCAAAAACTCTGGTGAAAAAAGTATGTTTTTGGAGCCAGTTTTCTTACGAATGCTCTCAGTAAATCCTACGGGGATGGTTGACTTGATGACCATGATTGCGTTAGGGTTATATTGCATCACGAGTCGAATCACGCTCTCTACGGCAGAAGTATCAAAGAAATTCTTCTTTGAATCATAGTTGGTGGGAGCGGCAATTACAACAAAATCAGCATCCCTATATGCCTCTTCCGCATTCAATGTTGCCCGGAGATTCAAGTCTTTTGTTGCCAAAAACTCCTCAATCTCTTTATCGATGATAGGAGATTTCCTGTTGTTGATTAAATCTACTTTTTCTGGGATAATATCTACCGCTGTCACTTGATGATGCTGTGACAACAATGTTGCAATTGACAATCCTACATATCCTGTACCAGCAATGGCGATTTTTTTCATGAATAATTTTTTATTAAGTTCTTTAGGTCCTTAAGAACCTTTAGAATTTTAAAGACAATTAAATTTATAATAATGGATTCTTGTCACTCTTATACCAAGTCATAAATTCCTTGATTCCATCGTGCAAAGACCAGTGAGGCTTATAGTCACATTCCTCTTCTAAATGTTTTGTATCGGCATTTGTCTGATATACGTCACCTGGTTGCATGGGCAAAAAAATCTTTTCAGCTGGCTTTCCGTAGGCATTTTCGATTTCAGAGATAAAGTCCATCAACTTCACGGGATTGCTGCACCCGATGTTATACACTTTATATGGCACCTTGTTGGGGCATTCCTCCGCAATGGGTTGACGGTCTATCACATGGATTGTCCCTTCCACGATGTCGTCAATATAGGTGAAGTCGCGAATCATGTCACCATTATTAAATACCTTGATAGGGTCTCCACGATGAATAGCTCCAGCGAATAGCATGGGCGACATGTCTGGTCGTCCCCAAGGACCATAAACCGTGAAGAATCGCAAACCCGTAGTGGCAAAGCCGTAAAGCTTGCTATAGGCATGAGCCATCAACTCATTCGACTTCTTGCTTGCCGCATAAAGACTTACGGGATGGTCCACTTTGTCGTCTTCGCTATAAGGAACTTTCGTGTTTAATCCATATACCGAGCTTGACGAAGCGTAAATCAGGTATTTCACATGATAGTTTCTGCAAGCCTCCAAGATATTTAGGAAACCTACGATATTGCTTTGTAAATATGAATAAGGGTTGGTGATGGAATATCTTACGCCAGCTTGAGCCGCCAAGTTCATCACCTTATCAAATTGCTCACGTTCAAAAAGAGCGTCAATGCTTGCCTTGTCTTCCAATGCCATACGTATGAATCGGCAGTCGGGGAGGGTAGTGCTGACAATTTCCTCTCCAAAGGAAATCTCCTCGTTTTCACCTGTTATTCCGCACTCACGCAAACGTCCATATTTCAGGCGTGGGTCATAATAGTCGTTGATGTTGTCTATTCCTACCACGCTATCGCCACGTTTAGCCAATGTGTACATGAGTTTTGAACCGATAAAACCTGCGGCTCCAGTAACAAGAATCTTCATATATAAATAATGTGTAATTTTTTTTATTTATCCGCAAAGATGCGTTGTGCTTCCTCGTAACTATCCAATGAACCAATATCATATCTGCTGCCAGGCATAGGCCAAGCGTGTATGGTGGTCACATCTACCAGATAGTGGGCTAAGTTGCCTGGGGCATCAAAAACACAGCCATGATTCATGCAATCACGAATCAATGGCAAATCCTCCTTCTTATATATATAAAAAGGTGGAACCGCCCAGTTGGAAACAGGCTTCTCCGGTTTCTCTTGCATTTCCAGAACTTTCATCTGCTCATCCACGGCAATTACGCCCGTGCGTTGCAACTTTCGCAACTCTGGTTCATGATGACACATGATGACGGAAGAATCTTTCTGCTTGAAATAATCCACGAATCCTTGAAATGAGAAATCAAGGATGTTGTCGGCAGCCACCACCATGATGTCGTCGGGCCATTTGTTATTGGCCATTGACCATTGACCATTGACCGTTAACCATTGACCATTGACCATTGAATATTGACCATTGACCATTGAGGATTGGCCATTGGGCGTTGAGTCTTGGGCGTTTTCAATAGTGTCAATGGCAAGTAATAGGTCGCGAACGGCTCCTAAGCGAGTGTCGTTGGTCGATGTGCCATCATCAATGATGGTAATGGGCTTTCTGTTTTCACCTTCTTCCATCCTCTTTTTTTCCCATTCCTGAAAGATAGAGGCAAATTTGTGGTTGCTGACAATGATATGACTATCAATATCTTGAATATTATCAAGGTCGTCAAGCATCCTGTCGAGAATTGTTCTGTTGCCTACCTTGAGCAGAGGCTTTGGAAAATTTTGCGTAAGAGGGTAGAGGCGAGTGGCGTACCCTGCTGCTATAACTATATTTTTCATGTTACATAAAATCTACGCCATCGGCTGGCTTACAGAAAAACATCTCGAAAGTGTCCTTATATTGAGGAAACTCTTTCAAATACTCTGTTGTAATATATTCGCGAATGCTGTCTTTCTTTGTCGGGTCAACGAGGGCGATGCAAGCTCCCTTGAATCCCGCGCCACTGAAACGACCGCCATAAATACCGTCTGTACGGCGCATGATTTGGTAAAGGGCAATCAATTCGGGTGAACCACATTCGTAATTGTTCATCGAACTCTCGCAACTCTCGAAGATATATTGACCGAATGCCTTGATGTCTCCTTTCTTCCATGCTTCCACACCAGCCTCCACACGGTCGCATTCCGTATAGAAATGGCGGGCACGTTTGGCAAATCGCTCAGGCATCTTGTCTTCATATTTCTTGAAAATCTCCTCGTCAACGTCTCTTAACCGTGTTTCTTGGAGTTCTCTCAATGGTACATTCTCGTATGCTTCCATGATCCAGGCTGCCGTCTTGCATTCCGATACACGCAGGTTATAATCGGTTCCCGTGAGCTTTCTGGTAACGCCAGAGAAAAAAATACCCAATTCAAACGGCAATTCCTTTTGATTCTCGTTCTCTCCGAATGGCAACAATTGGTATTCTGAGGTACGTGTGTCGAGATAAAGCAACTTGTCTGATTCGCACAATACCACACATGCTTGGTCAAGAATACCATTGTTCAATCCCACATATTCACGTTCTGCCCTTGAAGCGTATTGAATCACCTGCATCTTATCCAAGTAAAGGTTGTTAATCTTTCCCAAAGCCATGACAAAACCACAGAGTAGGGCGGCAGAAGACGACAATCCACCAATGGGCATAGAACCTTTTACCACGCCACGAATACCCTTGCGCAACTGGAAATCTTGCTGAAGAGCCCATACTGCACCACGTAGGTAGTCGCCCCAGTTGTTTTGCTTCTCATCTACAGGTCGTTGTACGTTGAAGGTCATCAATCCTTCAAAAGAGAGAGAACACATCTCCACCTTGCCCGATTCCGTTTCTGAGAAAAGGAAGTCAATGCCACTGTCGAAGGCGAATCCTGACACCAAACCATGCTGGTGATCTACGTGTGCACCCAAAGGACAGATGCGATAGGGTGAAAACAACTGGTAAAGGGCATCCCCTTTACCGAAAAAAGTACGATATGCTTGAAATAAATCGTTTGTTATCATACGCTCATATCAATATAGGGTGCAAAATTAATAAAAATATTTCCATTTACACATTATTAAACATAAAATGTGTAATTTTGCAGAATAAATTGACTTAGATTATACGAACCATGAAATCATTTTGTACCAAATTCTTATGTGCGAGTGTTTGCTCTTTGCTCTTTGCAATGAATGTCAATGCTGATGACATTCATGTCACCAAGTTTAAGTGTGCAGGACCTTTCCCCGTGTATAAACCGTTAGAAATCGACAGTGTGGGCTTGAGTCAGAAGACCTTTAAGGAGAAAGACCTGCTTGAAACGGCTGTTAGACTCGACTTAGCTGCCGATGGAAAGTTGTTTGAAGATACCATTGCTCCAAGCGTAGATAAGGGTTACGCTCTGTATATACTACGTTTCGGAGCCCAAAACCTATGCTTTGCGAAGGCTAAAGTTATGGTTTCCGGAATGGCTGATTATCAACTGTTTGTAGATGGTAAGAAATCTGATGGCAAGAATGTGGAGTTGATTCCAGGTACACATACTTTCGACATCAAGTATCTCTCGAAAAGTGATAAGCAAGAGAAAGTGAATGTAAATCTTTCTGGGGTATCAGCAAACACATTCCTGTTGACTGAAGGCAACAAACATCTGTTTTCCATGAAGGAAGTCATGGAGGGAAACCGTCTGTCTGGTGTGAGCCTCTCGCCTAATGGTAGGTTCCTCATCACCCGATATAGTGAGATTCTCTCCACAGGAACAAGTTCTTCAAAATATCAATTGAAGGATTTGAAGACTGGTAAAATACTTTTAGAAACATCCACAGCCATTCGTTGGATGCCTTCCTCAAACCGTTATTACTATACAGAGAAAAGTGAGAAGGGACGTAGATTGATGGCAGTTAACGTGGAAACCATGCAGAGCACAATCTTGGCGGAAGACTTACCCGACGAATCTTATACCATTTCTCCCACGGAAGACTTTCTTATCTTCAATCATCGAAATACAGGACCCAAGAAAGACGAGAAAGTATATGAGATTGTGGAACCTGACGACAGACAACCAGGATGGAGAGACCGTAATAGTCTGGTGAAATACGACTTGCAAACGGGTGTTTCACAACCTCTGACCTTTGGTCATCATTCTGTTTCCTTACTTGATATTTCCCGTAATGGTCGTTTTGTTTTGTTGATGACCAGTAAGAAACGATTGACCAAGCGCCCAACCACCCTTCGTACCATTATCCAATTGGATTTGCAAACCATGAAAGGCGATTCCATCGTGGTTGATGATGGCTTTGTGGTAGACGGCAAATACTCACCCGATGGTAAGATGATAGCAGTGGTAGGATCACCCGAAACGCTCGATGGAATCGGCAAAAATGTGCCAGAAGGTCGTATTCCGAGTGCGTATGACTTTCAGTTGTACACCATCGACCTGACCACTCGAAAAGTCAAGGCTCTCACCCGTGATTTCAATCCTTCAGTTGGTTCTGTTCAATGGGCAAAATACGACAATCAAATCTATTTCACGGCAGACGATAAGGATTGCGTTCATCTGTTTAAGGCTAATCCCGTTTCGGGGATAATTCAACAGTTGCCCACTCCTGAAGATATGGTTACGTCGTGTTCGATGGCTGATGATGCTCCCGTTTGTGCTTGGGTGGGCGAGAGCGCAAGCAATGCTTCTCGTGCATATACATTGAATACACGTTCTGGGAAGTCTTCGTTATTGGAAGATTTCAGTGCGCAATTCCTGAAAGATGTAGAATTGGGTACTTGTGAAGCTTGGGATTTTGTCAATTCACGAGGTGATACCATCAACGGAAGATATTATTTGCCTCCTCATTTCGATGCTTCCAAGAAATATCCAATGATTGTTTATTATTATGGAGGTTGTACTCCCACAGCCCGACATTTTGCTACTCGTTACCCACTCAATGCGTATGCTGCAATGGGATATGTGGTTTACGTGATCAATCCCAGTGGCGCAACGGGCTTCGGACAAGAATTTTCTTCGCGTCATGTGAATACGGCTGGTGAAGGTGTGGCCGAAGATATCATAGAGGGAACCAAACTCTTTGCCAAGCAGCATTCCTTCGTCAATGAAAAGAAGATTGGGTGCATCGGAGCCAGTTATGGTGGTTTCATGACGCAATATCTGCAAACGAAAACCGACATCTTCGCCGCTGCTATTTCTCATGCGGGTATCAGCGACCACACTTCTTATTGGGGTGAAGGATATTGGGGATATAGTTATAGTGAGGTTTCGATGGCTGACAGTTATCCTTGGACTGACAAGAAACTGTATGTTGACCAGAGTCCTTTGTTTAATGCGGATAAGATTCATACGCCTATCCTCTTCTTGCATGGCGTTGCAGATACCAACGTGCCAGTGGGAGAGAGCATACAGATGTTTAATGCCTTGAAACTATTGGGAAGAGAAACGGCTTTTGTTGCCGTGGAAGGCGAAAACCATTGGATTTTGAATTACGAAAAGCGAATGAAATGGCAGAATACCATTTATGCGTGGTTTGCCAAATGGCTCAAGGACGAACCTGAATGGTGGCAAAGCATGTATAAGGAACAGTCAATGTGACGTTGCCAACTTCCTTAAATCTTCGTATGCACTTTTGCCAGCTTTCTCTCCGATGTGAATCATCTCCTTGATATCATCGTGAGAGAAGCTGGCAGCATCATATTTGTTAAGATAGGGATTGATGTAATAGTCTGCCATCTTCCTGTTTTCGTTGTGTTTCTTCCAATCCGGACGGGAGACGAACCAATCCAACAATCCGCCTATACCTATTGTTTCCTTCAGCGAGAATGTGCGGTCTTCGTGTTTGGTTTGGGAAAGGTCGATGGCAATGATTATGTCTGCCCCCATTTCTTTTGCCACGTCTACGGGAAGATTGTTCAGCATACCGCCGTCAACCAATAGCTTATCTTCCCATTTCACGGGCTTGAAAGCACCGGGAACAGCCATGCTTGCCCGCATAGCCGTGGCTAAGTTGCCTCGCTTTAATACTATTTCCTTCGCATTGATAACATCTGCCGCCACACAACGGTAGGGAATGGGAAGACTGTCGAAATCTACGGTGTCGGGAACGTTGAGCAACGTTTCAAACACGTCTGATATTTGTTGGGTTCCAGATCTGGAGCTGGAGAAGATTTGTTCCCAATCCGTATGGAGAAAAAGGGAATCGAGCTGTTGAGAACGATATCCTACCGAATACAATCCGCCAATGATGGCTCCAATGCTTGTCCCTACGATGCAATCAATCTGTACTCCTGCTTCTTCTATGTATTTCAATACTCCAATCTCAGCAGCTCCCTTTGCACCGCCTCCACCTAAGACCAATCCTATTTTAGGACGGTCTTGGGCGAATGTCAGGGTGCATGTTGAAATGCTGAATATGATGAAGAGCAATCTTCTCATGTGGATTAGTCGTGAATGATCAGTGCAGATTGTGGGTCAATGTTCACCTTGTTGCCGTTGATTGTTCCAAGACCTTTCTCGTTGATTTGTCCGTCGCAACAAACTACGGTATAGTTTCCTTCTGGGATGTCAACGGTTTCTGTTTCCTTGTTTCCGTTGAAGATAACGATGATGTTATTCCATGTGTCACCACCTGCATGATTCTTGATTTGGAACCCCACAAGGCATGGTGCCGTGGGCAGAAAATCCACATGCTTGCGTACAAGTTCGGCTTTTCCCAAACGGAATGCGGGATGATTTTTGCGCAATTCGATGAGACTCTTGTAATATTGGAAAACTTGTGGGAACCGTTTGAGATTGTCCCAATCGAGATGGTTGACGGAGTCGGGCGACTCAAATGAGTTATGAACGCCTTTCTTGTCTCTCAACATCTCTTCACCACTAAGCATGAAAGGCACTCCCTGACTGGTGAATACCGCCGTTTGAGCCAAGAGGTCGAGACGTATGAGTTCGTCGGTGGAAATACCTGGAATCTCTGTCTTTAAACGATCTACGAGACACATGTCATCATGACAACTCACATACGATATTTGTTGGGTAGGCTCATTGGTCCAAGGCTCTTTGGAGTAATTGACCTTCTTCATGTCAACTTGTGAATGGGCAATGGCTCCAACAATGCCAAATTTCAAACTCTCTTCTTCACCTGGAATACCTGCGAGAAAAGCCCCTTTCGTATCATCGGAAAATGGTCCTCGCAAAGCATCTCGCATGTCGTCAGAGAAGGCGGCAATGCCGTTGAGTTGCTTGGTATTGGCTTTGACGGCAAGTTTTTCTTGCGGATAAGCACATTGTCCGGCACTCCAACCTTCGCCATATATAAATATGGTGGGGTCTATTTTATTCACTTCTTCCCGAATGATGTTCATCGTTTCTATGTCGTGAACGCCCATCAGGTCGAAACGGAAACCGTCAATATGGTATTCGTTAATCCAATATTTCACGCTCTCTATCATGAAACGTCTCATCATCGGTTGCTCTGATGCCGTTTCGTTGCCACAACCCGAACCATTGGAATACTCGTCTTTGTTCGTTTTGCGATAGTAATAATCAGGATATGTCTTTTGGAAATTGCTGTGTTCAATGTCGTAGGTGTGGTTATAAACCACGTCAAGAATCACTCGTATATTTGCATTGTGCAAGGCTTGCACCATTTGTTTAAACTCTTTGATTCTACAGGTTGGATCTGCGGGATTGGTAGAGTATGAACCTTCTGGTACATTGTAGTTTACGGGGTCGTATCCCCAATTATACTTGTTGTCTTGCAACCTTGTCTCATCGATGGAACCAAAGTCGTAGCTCGGCAAGATATGTATGGCGTTCACGCCTAATTCCTTGAGGTGTTTGATGGCTTTCGGTTCTGTCAGCGCAAGAAACTTCCCTTTGTATCGTAATCCTGAAGACGCATCAATGGAAAAGTCACGATGGTGCATTTCATAAATCACGAGGTCTGCGGGAGATTTTACGGTTGGTCTTTTGTCATTTTTCCATCCCACGGGATTTGTTTCGTTCATGTCGATGATAGCGCCACGTTTCCCGTTGATACTCACAGCTTTGGCAAATACTCCAGGTGTTTCTTCCAAGTAATTCTTTTGATGGGTGGCTTCGGCACAATTCTCCCGACTCTTTCGTAAGTCGTTTACCTGAAACGTATAGAAACATCCTTTTAAGTTGCCTTTTACCGTTGCTTTCCATACCTCGCCCGTTCCATTCTTGGGATAGGGCATCTTGATGGTCTTATATGGTTTGGGAGAGGTGGCATCTTTGTAAAGATAGAGTTGTACCTTTGGGAAAGTTCTGCCTCCGTATGGTGCAAACAATTTAAAAGTTGTCTGCTGGGGCGTATAGGTTACCTCATCAAAATGGAATGTCTCTGTTGTGGGAACAGCCACCTTTGTTTGTGCAACAGACGTGGAGAGGGCTGTTGCTGCTACGATGGAGAGTGAGAGCTGTTTGATATTCATGTTGCTAATCATTTTTGTCTGTTAAGTAAAATGAAATGAAAACCTGGAGTAAGATTCTCTTTCAAGTAACTATGTCAGGAACCGATGGTCACCATGCGAGAAACCAACGGTCACTATATGGGTAACCGATGGTTTCTCGGTAAGGAACCAACTGGAACCAAAGGATATGTTGACACGAACCAAATCGTTCATGAGTATTACGATATGATTTATTCCTCGTCCATGGGATAACGCACACCCCACTTCAAACGCAGTTCATCCATCATCTTCATGATATAGAGCGTTTCTTCCAGTGGCATTTGTGGCGGTTCTATGAGTCCTTCCTCCAAAGCCTGCTTACAGGCAAGAAACTCGTACTCATATCCCGTGATTTGCTTAGGAACGCTGATGTCTTTCACAAACACCCTGTCTCTCTTGTTGATACGGATGCGTTGCGGATTGTTGATGTTGTCAATAATCAAGTTTCCTTCCGTACCCGCAATCACACCGATATTGTCTCCTACACAACAAGCAGACGATTGCACGTTGGCAAGCATTCCGTTCTCAAAGGAGAAACTGATGGCATTGGATAAGTCCATACCCGTATCTGATTTCACACATTGTGATTCCATCCTCTCAATAGGAGAGTCGCAAAACATTCTGACAAAGTTGATGGCATAAACGCCAAGGTCTAACAATGCTCCGCCACAGAGGTCGGGGCGCATGATACGGCGTTTGTTGCCCATACTGTAGCCTAGCGTGGCGGTTATCAGTCGCGGTGTTCCTATTCTACCGTCGTTGATGAGTTGGCGCACCATCTGTACGGCTGGTTGATACCGTGTCCAGATGGCCTCGGCGAGAAACACTTTCCTTTCACGAGACAATTTAACGATGTCTGCGGCTTGGCGATAGTTTGCCATAAATGCCTTCTCTACCAGACAAGGCTTGTCGTTTTCCAATGCCTCGCGTGTCACGTCGTAGTGGTGGGAATGTGGCGTTGCCACATAAACCAAATCTACGTCTTTGTCGGCTATCAGTTCTGAATATGAGCCGTATGCGTGGGGAACGTTCCATTTGTCGGCAAAGGCTTGAGCCTTTTCTATGGAGCGAGAGGCAATAGCGTAACCCGTAACGCCATTCAGATCTTTCAGCGTGATGGCGGCTTTCTCTGCTATCCATCCCGCCCCGATGATTCCTACACGTAAGTTTTCCATGGTTTGTATTGTTATTTGGCTATTAATGAAATGGCAAATCCACCACCGCGAGCCTCTGTCAATTTAAGGGCTTGTCCTGCTTTCACGGTCTTCTTGGTGATGGTATAAGCCTTGGGATTGGTCTCGTAGTCGGCATTCTTTGCGTCTGCGTAGATAGTACAATCGTATTTACGACCTTTGTCAAGGAAATCGAGCTTGATAACAGACTTATGTCCGTTCTCGTCGCACTTTCCGCCAATAAACCAGTTGTCTGTTCCTTTGGCTTTACGAGCCACCGTGATGTAATCGGCGGGTTCAGCTTCCAAGTAGATAGACTCGCTCCAGTCGCAGGCTACATCCTTGATAAACTGGAAAGCATCCATGAATTTCGCATAGTTCTCTGGTAAATCGGCTGCCATTTGCAGAGGCGAATACATGGTAACGTAAAGAGCCAATTGTCCTACAAGGGTTGTGTGTACGTAATTGGGATTGTCGCTCCACGTCTTGAGTTGTGTCTCTAAGATTCCAGGAGTGTAATCCATCGGTCCTCCTTGCAGGCGAGTGAAAGGAAGAATAACCGTATGATCTGGGCGAGAACCACCGAAAGCCTCATATTCAGTACCACGAGCGCTCTCGTTTCCAACTAAGTTCGGGTATGTACGACAAATTCCCGTGGGGCGTACTGCTTCATGTCCGTTCACCATGATGTGATGTTTGGCAGCTTCTTTAATGACGTACATATAATGGTTGTTCATCGATTGGCTATAGTGATGGTCTCCTCGGGGGATGATGTCGCCTACATATCCCGTCTTTACGGCATCGTATCCATATTTATTCATCAACTCATAAGCCTCTTTGATATGGCGTTCGTAATTTTGGGTAGATGAAGACGTTTCGTGGTGCATCATCAACTTTACACCTTTAGAATGAGCATAGTCATTAAGAGCTTTGATGTCAAAATCAGGATATGGGGTTACAAAGTCGAAAACATCACGCTTCCACATATTTGCCCAGTCTTCCCAACCTACGTTCCATCCTTCAACCAATATCTGGTCAAGACCATTCTCAGCTGCAAAGTCAATGTATCTGCGTACCTTTTCGTTGTTGGCACCATGGCGTCCATGAGGTTTGGTCTTTGTATAGTCAATCTTATCCAATTGTACAGATGGGTAGTCATCCGTATAATGCCAGTTGCTCTTTCCTACAATCATCTCCCACCATACACCACAGTATTTGGTAGGATGAATCCATGAAGTGTCCTCTATCTTACAGGGTTCGTTGAGATTCAAGATTAAGTTGGAAGACAACATGTCGCGAGCATCGTCAGACACCATTACCGTACGCCAAGGTGTGGTACAAGGAGTCTGCATACAACCTTTAAGACCAGTAGCATCAGGTGTGAGATGACTTACGAAAGTATATGGTGCAGGAAGAGGATAATTACTTGGCTGAGGATTTGGCGTATATATATTACTACCACCTCCTAACTTATCTGAAAGATGTGTAGTCTTTTTATCTACCAATTCCAGGTGCATCGTTGAATAATCTATACATGCAGCTTCGTGGATATTGATGTAAAGACCATCATCAGTCTTCATCTGCAAAGAGGTTTGTACGCCTGTTTCTGAGAATACGGCAACAGAAGAATTTCCCCAGTTGACAGCCTCTTTCATGCGCTCTCTGATACCTGAGAGTTTTGTTTGTTGGGTTTCTTGTTCCTGAGTATCATAATCACCTGGCAACCACCAAGCGGTATGATCTCCAGCCATGGCAAATTCGGTACGTTCCTCTTTGATAAGGAAATAGTTGAGCTCTTTTTGTTGTGGGAACTCGTAACGGAATCCCACACCGTCATCATACACACGGAAACGGATGATGATGTTTCTCTTTTCCTTCGCTTGCGTCAGGGTTACTGCCAATTCGTTATAGTGATTGCGAATGGTAGATGTTTCCCCCCAAACGGGTTCCCAAGTCTCATCAAACGTTGACGTTTTCGTATCAGAAATGCTGAATCCTTCCAGCAAATCGGTTTCCTCAAATTGCTTCGATGCGTGTTTGTCTTTTGCCAATTCAAGTCCCAGTCGAGAATGAAGCACTACGGGCTTCTTCTTATAGTTGATGGAATAAGTGGGAATGCCCTTGTTTGCAATCTTGAAAGACATTTCAATGTTTCCGTTTGGAGACAAGACGGTTTGTGCTGTGATTACTTGATTCATGAGCAGTAATGAAACCAAGGTGAATCCTAATCGTTTGATAGTTGTCATGATGATTCTTGTTTTGTTATTTCGTGATGATGTGATTTGTGCCTGATAAATATATGGTTTACGAAGTATAAACCTATCGTTTAGCCCATGCAAACGATAGGTTTATACTTCGTATCTTTACCTGTCGGTTTGCTCGATGAGGTCTTGGATGTTTCTCGTAAATCCTTCACACCCTAACATCTCTTCTATATTCAGGTGCATACGATAACGCCAATAGTGCTTGGGATTGGCAGGGATGTTGACACGTTCGGCATTGGCATCTTCCAATCGCAGGTGTTCATCAATGGCAAGCCAGTCTTGCAAGGCAATGACGCATACCATCGACGGACTGGCAAGGTGTTCCTTGATGATTTCTCTTGCTAACCATGCTGGCAGGGGATGAGGAGCGTTGCCGCTGCGTTGCAACATCATGTTGTAATAGGTTTGTGTACGTTCCGTATTCTCGTCCCACCACATACGCAGGGTAGGGGTGTCGTGCGATGAAATGGTGCAAACCGAACGGTATGGATTGCGTGAGAGATAACCGAATTGTACCCTTGGGTCTTTAGGCATACTCTGCAATTCGAGAGAGAGAATGCGCAGTTCGTTCATCACCCATTGTACGCAATCGGGAACCATTCCAAGGTCTTCCGCACAAACCAACATACGTGTGGCTTGTACCAACTTAGGCAACTTCTTCATCGCCTCACGATACCAGAACTGGTTGTTGCGACGATAATAGTAATCGTTGTAGAGACGGTTGAATGCAGCTTTGTCATTATCGAAAAGTGCCTCATACATGAAGTCTTTCTGTGCAGAGATGCGAGGATGGAACTTATTGGCATCTTTTCTGTCTCTCACGAAGAGTACGTTGCTTACCAATTTGTAAAGCAATTCCCGTAATTCCTTGTCTTCTACGGCATTCTCTATCTTCCTCTGCGTATCATATTCGGGCTTCAGTTGCCAAATATCATCATGTTGGAGTTGGAGATATTGAGCCTTTATCTCGTTGGCACGCTCATGGAACAGTCTTTCTAAAGTCCAGTTGGCGATGAACGGACGGGTGAACAACTCTTCCTGGAAGTGCAAACCGTATGCTTCTATTTCTTCTCTTGAAAGTCCTAAGGATGGAGAGAATTGTCCCAGCAAACCGTGAACGCTCTCAATGGGAATCTCCCAGATGCGGAAGAAACCCAAAACGTGGTCGATACGATAAGCATCAAAGAAATGAGACATGTTTTGGAAACGCCTTACCCACCAGATGCAATCGTCTTTGAGCATTTCATCCCAGTTGTATGTGGGAAATCCCCAGTTCTGACCGTTCTCGGAGAAATCGTCTGGCGGCGCGCCAGCCTGACCGTTCATGTTGAAATATCTGGGTTCTGTCCATACGTCACAACCATAACGGCTCACGCCGATGGGAATGTCTCCCTTGAGAATGACACCTTTCGACTTGGCAAACTTGTGTACTTCCTTCATCTGGGTGTCTAAGATGAATTGCACAAAATAATAGAATGCCACTTCTTGGTAAGCCTTGGTGCGGGTGTTAGTCAAGGTCTTGCGGTCTTCCTCGTTCCATGTGAGGTGTCCTTTCCATTGCGTGAAATCCACCGTACCATATTTATCTCGCAAGTGACAGTATTGAGCGTATGGTACAAGCCATGATTCCGATTCCTTGAAGAACGACTTAAAAGCCTCGCTCTTCATCATCTTGCTTCCTTCTTGTTGGTAAACCAATCTCAGGTATTCGCTCTTGGCATTGTTAACCTTTTCGTAATCTATCTGCGGTAAGGCATTGAGTTCCTGGCGCAATGATTCAAATCGTTCCCTGCCTTGCTTGTCCGCCAACTGGGGCAATTGTCTAAGGTCAACATATTGAGGATGAAGGGCAAAGATGGAAATACAACTGTATGGATAAGAGTCTGTCCATGTGTGGGTGGTTGTTGTATCGTTGATGGGAAGTACTTGCAGCAGGCGTTGCTTGGTGGAAGAAACCCATTCCACCATTTTCTTCAAGTCTCCGAAGTCGCCAACTCCGAAGCTGCCCTTGCTTCTGAGAGAGAAGACAGGTACCAACGTGCCAGCCACCTTGATGTCGTTTAACTCAAAGAATGCTTGTTCAAGATGGTGAACCGTAACGATGGAGCGAATGCTGTTGATGGAAGGTAGGGGTATCTCACGGTTGTCCCCCGTTTCCCACATAACTTTCGTACGTTTGCCATTTTCCATGGCAATGAATTTAAACTGATATGGTGTTTTCTTTGGAGTAAAGCGCGTCACGTCAAGAGCGATTACCCATTCGTTGAAACAATGCTCGGTCATGGGAATGGCTCTTGAGGGATTCCATTCACCTAAGTATTTATCTTCTCCGACGATGGCTAATTGTTGCCCTTTGCGTAGTTGTGGAGCACGAACCACTAATTTGAGCGTGTTTGGAGCAAGGCGTTGTGCACCCTTTGTAGGATTGATGGTTCTGCGGTTGATGCAATCCGTAAATGCAGAACTATACAAATACGAATCTTCGGGAATGTCAATCCATTTGTCGTAAATGTCAAAGTCGGTGTTTTCATTGGCGTTAATCTCCAATGAGTGGGCTTCTGTCAACCATTCATGCCTCTTCTCGTGTCCTTCGTTATCTATACTATAATAATAATGTATAGCGTGGATGGTAGGAGAGAGCTTCAACTGGCAATACCATTGCTCTCCGTTGTAGGTTGACATTCGGTATTGGGCTATTTGCTGTTCGCCTTTTTCATCTGTTGTTACAAGATTCAAGACGAGTTCTTCACCATAGATGGTTTTATAATCTATATGAAAATAAATGTTCATAGGTTTAATGGTTTTTGTTTCAGCCTCAAAATTAGCAAGAATTACTAAACTATTGTAATCTATGAGCTAACAAATAGGGAAATAAAGTATGCAAACGTTTGCATGGTGGCAGCCCTCCCGTCCCGTCTGTTGCGTTGCCAACGCAACAAACAAAACCTCTAAACAAAACGCCTCTTACAAGCCCCCTGCTATTGATTAAATAAATTGACGCAAAGGTAAACTTGATTATATGAAATGCTTGCGTGAACGTTCTTGTTATTGAATAAACGGTGAGAGATGTAATAGGATAGCTCTGTACCTAATGTACCTATTGCCGCTCCTGCTGCCACATCATACCAATGATGACGGTCTTTGATCATGCGATCAACAGCAACGAATGTGGCTAACGAATATCCGCCAATGCTGATCCATACACTATGTTTGCCGTATTCCTTATGTAAAGCTGTGGCACCGGAAAAGGCAATGGCTGTATGTCCTGAAGGAAACGAGCGACGGTCACTATGGTCTGGTCGCCATTCGTTGATGCTATGTTTGAGAAGGTAGGTTGTACCTGCTACGGTGATTGCCGTCAGACACTTACTCACCAAAGCCTCTTTCAAAGGAATATCACTTTTCAGTCCTGATGCGCGTAAGATAAGAGAAGTCGCCGTAGGTACGTATTGCAATACATCATCCAACGCATCACTATGTCTTTGTTGGGCTTTCATGGAAACACAACAAAGACATAGTAAAATGCAAATGATATAATGACGCTCCATCATTTCTTGATGAAGGAAACACAGCATGAACCAATGACAAGAAGCACTCCTGACACAATCATCATGGTGGAAGAATGACCGCCAACGAGTCCTAAGATACTGCCGCCACAAATGGCTGCGATAATTTGAGGCAAACAGATGGTTCCGTTAAACAATCCAAGATAGGCTCCCATGTGGCCATATCCTTGCAAGGCATTGGTAACGAAGGTGAAAGGCATAGCCAACATAGCTGCCCAAGCACAACCAATGAGTAAGAAAGGAATGATTTGTGCATATTGGTTTGGTACGAAAGGAATCAGGGCGAAACCTATTCCACCTAAGAAAAGACTGCAGGCGTAAGCCATCTTGATGTTGCTGAATCGTGGCAAGATAGTTGCCCATATCACACTACCCAATGCTTGGATGGCATAGAGAACGCCAGTCCAGTTGCCAGCAATCTGATATTCCTCTGAAGCTGAATCTGTGGTGTTCCAGACGGTTTCTGCAATGGCATCAACCACGTAAGTCCACATATACAAGAGGGCAGCCCAACAGAAGAATTGTACCAATCCCACTTTCCAGAAAGTAGATGGTGCATTCTTGAGCAATGAAATCCAGTTGGCTTTCTCTTGCTTGTTTTCACTTGCACCGTTGTATTCCTCATATTCCTGTGGGTTCCATTCCTTTACTTTCATTGTCGTGTAGATGACGCAAAGGATAAGGATGGCTGCGCCTACATAGAAAGACCAAATGACGGAGTCGGGAACGACACCTTCTGGTGCTACATTCTGAATACCTATCCATGTGAAGAAGAAAGGAAACAAGAATCCCACCACACTTCCCGCATTGCAGAGGAACGACTGGATGGAATATGCCTTGGCTTTCTGTTCCTCGTTTACCATGTCGCCCACCAACATCTTGAAAGGTTGCATGGCCATGTTGATGCTTGTGTCAAGAAGCATGAGCATGAGCAATCCAAAGACCATAACGGCGGAGATGCCCAATCCCAATGAGCCAGCGTTGGGTAACAGACACATCACGGCAACAGCCACCGATGCTCCTATAAATAAATAAGGTGTTCGTCTTCCATAGCGACACCATGTCTTGTCTGAGAGCGTGCCGATGATGGGTTGTACGAGAATGCCCATCAATGGAGGTAATATCCAAAAGAAACTCAGAGAGTGTGGGTCTGCGCCAAGAGTGCGGAAGATACGGGAAATATTGGCGCTTTGCAAGGCGTATGCAATTTGAACGCCAAAAAATCCGAAGCTTAAATTCCAAAGCTTCCAGAATGATAGATTGGGTTTATGTTTCATGATTCTTATTATTGATGTTTGATTTTTCTTTTTAGGTTTTACTAGTATTCCTAGTATTCCTAGATTTACTAGTTTATCTAGTAGTTCCTCTTACGATGAGGCGAGTCCTTACAATTCTTTTTTCCACCTTGTTAAGGGGAATGGTGCCTTCTACGTGTCCTATGAGGATGTTTGCTGCTTCCTCACCTACGGCAATGCCCCGTTGTTCTACCGTGGTTAGCATCGGGTCGCATGAAATGGCACGTTGCCCATTGGTGAAACCACAGATGCTGATGTCCTCAGGTACACGATAGCCCATGCGTTTCACGGTGTATAAGATGCCGATAGCTGTGTCGTCGTTTACGGCGAAGAATGCATCGGGTATTTCTTCCTGGTTCATGATTTGCGGTGTGATGGCTTCTGCGTCGGCACGATTGTCACATACTCTCATAAACCGTTCGTCTAGCTTTAATTTGTTCTTCAGTAGAGCATCGCAATAGCCATTATATCGATTCTTGGAAATCTCCAACGACATGGGAGAACCATAGAATGCGATGCGTCTGCACCCCGTATCGATAAGATGGCTCACCGCATTAAATGCGCCAGTGTAATCATCTACAACTACTCTGCTGGCATTCACGCCTGTGCAGATGCGGTCGTAAAACACCAATGGCACTCCATTGTCTAACAACCACTTAAAATGGTCATACTTATGGGTATCCTTTGCCTGTGAGACAATGATTCCACATACCTTGTTCTCGTAAAACGACTTGCAGATACGTACTTCACGGTCATACCGCTCGTCACTCTGAGAGACCAATATGTTGTAACCGCGAGAGGATGCCTCTTGCTCGATACCGCTGAGGATAGACGAGAAATAGAAATGAGCAAACTGCGGTATGATAACCCCAATGATTTTTTGGGGCTTGGTACGACTGTTTCTCAAACTCTCAGCGATGACGTTTGGCACGAAATCATGCTCACGAGCGTACTTGTTGATCCTTTCTCGTTGTTCCGCACTAATGCGAGAACTGTTTTTCAATGCACGCGAAACCGTAGCCACTGACACTCCCAATTCTCGTGCAATATCTTTCATGGTGATAGACATGGCTTCTGGCTTTTATAAAGGTTATCTTTATTCATTGCAAAAATATGAATTATTACTATAAGTTGTAACGAAAGCTTTACGGATAATGATTATTTCGTCATGCAATCGTTTGCATACATAAAATAACGATTTTAACTTTAAAAATAATACATTGTATGTATATAAAAATTACTTTTGCATGATGAAAACTGTAAATAGGCTACTCGCTATCTTTGCGAGGTGACTTATAGAGACAGTTGTTATATACCTAACGAAATTTCTATAAACAATTAAAATTAACTTAAAAATGTAGTAATGATGAAGCAGGTAAAGTTTACAATGCCTCAAAGGATGCTCGCTTTGATATGTGGGCTATTCCTTACGGTCAGTGCCTTTGCACAGCAGATTACTGTGAAAGGTCATGTGAAGGATGCTACTGGCGAACCCATCATTGGTGCTACTATCCGCGTGGTAGGCGTGGACGGTGGAACGGTGAGTGATATCGACGGTAACTTCATTTTGAATGCCAACGCTGGAGCTACACTTTCTGTGTCTTACATCGGTTATGCCACGCAAGAGGTGTCCGCAGCGTCTGACGTTGTTATCACTCTTCAGGATGATGTTGCCAATTCGCTCAACGAAGTGGTGGTCATCGGTTATGGTGTTGCCAAGAAGAGTGACTTGACAGGTTCGGTAGCAGCCTTGAAACCCGATGCAAAGAATAAAGGTGTGGTAGTAAACCCACAAGACATGCTCGCGGGAAAGGTAGCTGGTGTGAATATCACAAGTAATGACGGTGCGCCTGGCAGTGGTGCTACAATCCGTATTCGTGGTGGTTCTTCTTTGAACGCTACTAACGACCCATTGATTGTGATTGATGGATTGGCAATGGATAATGATGGTGTGAAGGGATTGTCTAACCCTCTTTCAATGATTAATCCACAAGACATCGAGTCGTTCAACGTCTTGAAGGATGCTTCTGCCACAGCTATTTATGGTAGCCGTGGTTCTAACGGTGTGATTATCATCACTACCAAGAAGGGTCGTCAAGGCATGAAACCAACTGTTTCTTATTCTGGTAGCGCAACGATTAGTATGCGTCAGAAGTCGCTCAAGGTGATGAATGGCGACGAGTATCGTAGCTTTATCAAGAACATGTATGATGCAAACAGTATTCCCGTACAGGCATTGGGTACAGCCAATACCGATTGGCAGAAAGAGATTTACCGCACGGCAATCAGCCACGACCATAACTTAACTCTTTCTGGTGCCTTTAAGACATTGCCTTATCGCCTGTCTGTAGGATATACCGACCAAAAGGGTATCTTGAAGACATCCGACTTCCAACGTGTCACTGCATCTATCAACTTGAATCCTTCATTCTTTGACAATCACTTGACTCTTAACCTCAATGGTAAGGGAATGTACGCCAAGACAAAGTATGCTGATACAAATGCCGTGGGTGCTGCCGTTTATATGGACCCAACACAAGATCCATACAACTATACGTCAGAATATCATAAGACATTATTAGGTAGCTCTCTTGCAACGACATTGAATAACTTCGGTGGATATTTCCAATGGCCTGTTGAGGCAGACTATGATGGCGATACGACGTGGCCATTTACATACAGAAGCGTGTCTAACATGCCTAACCCTATTGCCTTGCTTAATGGTCGTGACGAATATGCCAAGAGCCGTTCGTTCGTAGGAAGTGCAGACATCGACTATAAGGTTCATGGATTTGAAGACTTGCGTCTCCACATGACATTAGGTGCCGATATTTCTGAAGGTAAGCAATATACCAACAATCAACCTTGGTACACACCATCTATCTATTATGGTAGTTGGGGTAGTGAGAAAATCTTGAAACGTAATCTCCAACTTTCTGCCTACGCCCAGTATTATCACGACTTCAACGATGCTGCCAAGAACCATTTCGACATCATGGCTGGTTATGAATGGCAACACTTCTGGCGTGACCAGAAAAATGATTATGTGGGATACTATCCTTCTACAAGTCCTTTGTATAAGAAAGACTCTACGGATCCCACCGCCAACGAGCGTCCACACGTTCCTTATCACTTCCGTACAGACAGCTACTTGGTATCTTTCTTCGGACGTGCCAATTGGTCTTTGATGGATCGTTACTATATCACGGCTACCGTGCGTGATGATGGTTCTTCTCGTTTCAAGAAACATTGGGCATGGTTCCCCTCATTCGCTTTCGCATGGAAAGTCAAGGATGAGAATAAGTTCCGTGACATCAACTGGCTTTCCGACTTGAAGCTTCGTCTTGGTTGGGGTATGACTGGTCAGCAGGCTGGTGCAGTTCCTGACTATGGATGGATTGCTACATATTCTCGTAACACAGGTACAGATAGTTTCTATCCTCTGGTTGGTGATGGTACACTCTATCGTCCAGACAACTATACGCCAAACTTGAAGTGGGAAACCACTACTACATATAATATAGGTATAGACTGGGGTATCTTTGACCAGCGACTCACCGGTACCGTTGACTGGTATTATCGTAAGACTACCGACCTTCTGAACTATGCTCCTTCTCTGCCATTGTCTGCTTATCGTAACCAAAGTTGGCAAAACATTGGTTCTTTGATTAACACGGGTGTTGAGGCAACATTGAGTTGGAAGGCTATTCGTACGAAAGACTGGTATTGGACCATCGATTACAACTTCACCTATAACAAGAACGAGATTACCGACTTGAGCGGTGTCTCTTCTGATGGTTCTCCAGTTCCAAATACTAGCATTAAAATTGGTACAGACCGTTACTTGCAGTATCAGCAAGTGGGTCATCCCATCAATTCATTCTTGGTTTTCCAACAGGCTTACGACCAGAATGGCAAGCCTATCGAGAATGCCGTGGTTGACCGCAACGGTGATGGACAAATCACCCAAGCCGACAAGTATTTCTATAAGAGTCCGTCTGCTCCCGTTACCATGGGATTGGCTTCTCGCTTGGAATACAAGAACTGGGACTTTGGTTTCTCACTCCGTGCAAGCATAGGCAACTATGTATATAATAATATTGAGCAAGGAATGGCAAATGTCAATCCGACCGAGGTTTGGAAGAGTTCACTTCTTTACATGAACAACTATTCGTATGAAGCAGTTAACCGCAACTGGCAGACTTATGAGATTACCTCTCAACTCTCTGACTTCTATGTTCACAACGCTTCATTCCTGAAGTGCGACAACATCACGTTGGGTTACAGTTTCTCTAATCTCTTCAATAAACTTGGCGGACGTGTTTACGCTACTGCGTCAAACGTGTTTACCATTACCAAGTATGATGGATTAGACCCAGAGGTGGGCAATGGATTCGACAGTAATATGTACCCACGTCCATTCTCCGTGATTGTTGGTTTGAACTTGAATTTCTAATTCAACATGTATAATCTTAAAAAGCAATATAAGTCATGAAACAAATATTAAAAAATCTGATTCCCGTTGCATCACTTGCATTTGCTTTCAGTATGACATCATGTGTCAACGACTTGGATGTAGAACCGTTGGACCCCAAAATGTCAACGGAAGTAAGTCCTGAAGGCTTGTTCAACAAGTGCTATGCTAACATTGCCATGGCTGGTAACGGTGGTGCCAATGGAGATTGTGACATCGACGGTATCGACGGTGGTACGTCAGGATATGTGCGCCAGATGTGGAACTCTAATGAATTGCCTACTGATGAGGCAATCTGCGGATGGGGTGATGATGGTATTGAGCAGTCTTGCTTCAATACATACGATGAGTCACATCCTATGCTCAATGGTTACTTTGCTCGCTTAACCACGGGTATTACCTATTGTAACGAGTATCTGACCGTGGCTGCTGACAATGATGCTACGATGACGGCGGAGGTTCGTTTCATCCGCGCCCTCAACTATTATCTATTGATGGATGCTTTCGGAAGAGTACCATTTTCAGAGACTCTTGGCAATCCTGTTATCTATTCTCGTCAGGAAATCTATGATTGGTTGGAAAAGGAATTGGTGGAAAACGTAGAGCCTAACCTCTCTCCTGCCAAGGCAAAGAAGTCTTCTGATGCTGGCTATGGTCGTGTTGACAAGGCTGCTGCATGGATTCTTCTCTCTCGTCTCTATCTCAATGCCGAGGTTTATACGGGAACACCACAGTGGGCAAAGGCTGCCGAATATGCCAAGAAAGTGATGGATTCTGACTATCGCCTAAATACTCAAGGCGTAAACGGATGGAGTGCTTACCAAATGTTGTTCATGGGCGACAATGGTGAAACCAACGCTGCTTACGAGGCTATCTTCCCCATCCTGCAAGATGGTAAGACTACCACTTCTTGGGGTACGTCTTTGTTCTTGTGTGCTGGTAGCTTCGATAGCGATATGCACGCTAATCCCAATAATCCCAGTGCTACCAACGGACTTTCTGGTCAGATGTGGAGTGGTAATCGTACACGTCCCAGCTTGATTCAGAAATTCTTCCCCAATTTGGATGCTCCACAAGTGGCTTCTTATGATATGCCTGCTGTGGCTGGTGACGACCGTGCACTCTTTGATGGTATCGGACGTGAAATCAATAACATCGATCGTGCTACATTCAAGAATGGATATGCTGTGGCTAAGTTCACTAATTTCAAGACCGATGGCTCAAGCGGACATGATGTTACGTTCATGGATGCAGATTTCTTCTTCTTCCGTGCGGCTGAGGCTTACCTTACATACGCAGAGGCTCTTGCTCGTCAGAATGGTGGAACTGTTACAGCTGAAGGTGTAGCTGCCATCAATGCGCTTCGTGCTCGTGCTCACGCATCGCAAAAGTCGGGCTATTCTCTCAATGATATTCTTGATGAGTGGAGCCGTGAGTTCTACTTTGAGGGTCGTCGTCGCGTAGATTTGATTCGCTTTGGCAAGTTTGGCGGTGAAACTGATTATGTATGGCAATGGAAAGGCGGTACGTATGTTGGTCGCAACTTTAACAAGGAGCGCAATATCTATGCTATTCCCGCTGCTCAACTGCCCGCTTATGGCAACGTTCAAAATCCTGGTTACTAATTTATGAGAAAGGAAAATTATATGAAAAATATATTTAAGTCAACATTGCTGCTGCTGTGCAGCGTGTGCCTCTTCACGGCTTGTGAAGATGACAACGACTCTAATCCAACGCTGGTCATTCCCTCGACGTTTCATCTGAATACTCCAGCATACGCACAGGCGAATACCGACTTGGCTTCTTCTACTGCTTTGAACTTTACTTGGTCGCAACCTAATTACGGAGGTTTCCCCGTAGCTGCCCAATACCAAATGCAATTCTCTCTCAAGAACAGCTTTACCACATCTGTGGCTGAGGCAGAGGCTGATGAGAGCGGTAATACCGTGGCTGATTACGTTGTGCTCGACCAAATCTATAATGGTTGTCAAGGTTCTGTCAGTCCTTCTGCTTTGGCAAAGGGTCTTGAGCAATTGGCTGGTTGGGATGAAGACAAGGTGCCTGAGTCTGTTACTGTTTTTGCACGTCTGACTGCTAATTACGCTAACACTATTATCTATTCTAACGTGATTCCTTTCACGGTTGCTCCTTACTATGTAGAGTTGAAGGATGCGCCTGTTGAAATCTGGTATCTCGTGGGTGGATGTATCGCTGACGGTAAGTGGACAAATAATGCTGATGCTATTGGTACGAGCTTGATGCCGATGAACATCGTGCAAGGCGTAGAATATGACAAGAAGACGGGTACTGGAGAAATCGAGTATATTGGTTACTTCCCTGACAATGCAGAGTTTAAGATTGTGAAGACTCCAGGTGATTGGGATCATTACGTATTCTGTGGTAATGGCGATGATATGGGTACTTCGCTCCGCAATGGTGGTGATGACCCAGGTAACATTAAGATTGCTACGGGTGGATATTATAAGATTACCATCAACACGAAGGATGTGACCTGTAAGATTGAAAGCTATGGTGAGGAAGTGAAGGTTTATCCTAAACTCTGCATCGCAGGTAGCTTCAATGATTGGGGTGACAGCGACTTAACTCCAGTGTTCACTTACGAAGGTGCAGAAAACCATATCTGGTCTTACGAAGTGGAAGGTGGTTGGAAGTTGAAGGTGAAACTGCCAGAAGACTGGGGAACCAACTGGGGATATAAGGATGACTACGCTGGTGAAAAAGATTCCGATGGCAATCTCGTCGTTCCCGAAGGCAAGTGGTTGTTTATCTTCAACGATATCGACGGTTCTTATTCTCTTATTGCCAGATAAGCAAATGGGTTTCATTTACATTTAAAACAGAAACAATTATGTTAAAGAAGTTTTTATATGGACTGACGTTGATTGCCACGATGGCATCATGTTCAGATGATTATACAGATTGGGCCTCTCCTCAGACAAATCCTGAGGAGGGTGCCAAGACCGTTGAGATGACAGTTGCTCCCGTTGGAGATATCGACCTTGCCACAGATGCCGACTCCGTACAGCTCTTTGTTCCATCGGTGGTGGTGAGCGATGAGGCTGTCAGCAGTTATACAGTGAAAGTATTTAGGTATGTTGATAAGTATGTTGATAATCAATCTACTTTCTTCGTTCTTAACGCAGATGCGCAAGGTAAGGTGGCTGCCGATGACTTGCAAGAGGCTGTAGTGTCTCTTTTCGGTGCTCGCCCAGAGAAACGCGACATAGCTCTTGAAGTTGTTTGTCTGACTTCCGTGAATGGACAAAGCATCAAGAACGTGGCTAATACCACTGTCAAAGTTACTCCTGCTGCTCCTCTTATCGAGAAGGCTTACTACTTGACGGGTAGCATCAATGGTTGGAACAATAGCGATACCAGCTATAAGCTTACGAATGATGGTTCCGACCCATACAGCAACCCAATTTTCACCTTACGTATTCCTGCTCCAGAGGATGGCTCTAATGTGGAGTTTAAAATGACTCCAGAGTCTGGACTCGGAGGCGATTGGTCTGGATGCTTGGCTGGTGGAGAGACTGAAGGTACCTTCGTTTACAATAACGCTGGTGGTAACCTCGTCGTTGAGGCTGTGGCTGGTGCTAAATACTATGACCTGACTTTCAATATGTTAGACCTGACATGGTCATATAGTGCCATTTCATTCGAGCCGTTCGTTTACTTCATCGGTGCTACTGATGGTTGGGCTAATGCCGAACAGAAACTTGCACTCATGAATGATGAAGGCTTATATACAGGCTTTATCTATTGTGCCGATCCTAACGGTTGGGGCAATGAGTTCAAGTTCCAGCGTGTTGCAGGTTCTTGGGACAATGAGATCAACTATAACACCTTTGCAAGTGTTACTGGTTTCGAGTTGGGCGGTGGCAGCAATATCAAGGCTGCTGCTGAAGGTCTCTATTATGTGACGCTCGACCTCACCAACAACACGTTGAGCGGTGTTAAGATCAATAACATGAACCTTGTAGGCGATTTCAATGGTTGGAATGCTGGTGACGATGCTCAACAAATGACATGGGATGCAGCAAACTACTGTTACGTGATTACCAATGCTGGCGTTACCAGCAACGGATGGAAGTTTACTACCAACAATTCATGGGATATCAATCTCGGTGGCGACATCAATAACTTGGTTGCCAACGGCGATAATATCTCTACCGTGGGTAAGACCATCAAACTCTATCCAACTCGCAAGACTTCTGAAAAGATTTACTGCACCATCGAGTAATCTTTGAAAATATTTAAACAAAAAGGGGAATATGTTGTTCGACATGTTCCCCTTTTTTATAGAAGTAAGAGGGTAAGAAGTAAGAAGCATGAGATATGATTTATGGGTGAGCGTTTGATGTTGAGTGTTTTGCATTTAGTGTTTAGCGTTTAGTGATGATTAGCCACGGCAGCTTACTTCTCAATCAAAAAAACTAATCTCTTGCTTCTTGCTTCTAACTTTCTAACTTTCTAACTTTCTAACTTCTACTAATCTCTAATAGTTTAATCCGTGTCGAAGATTAATAAAACTACGTCACGGTTTTATAAAACTACGACGCAGTTTTATTAATCTGTGACGTGGATTAAAGAATTTGATGAATTAGATTATGGTATTGTGCAAACGGTTGCATATTTAATCACGAATAATGACAATAAAAAATATACACCAAACCATTTTTTTTCCTTAATTTCGCAGATGAAAAACAAAGTCTATCAAAAACAACGAAATCATAATAAGAAAATGAAACAGGTTTACGCATTTCTTTTGGCATTGCTCACCGTTCCCTTTACGGCATGTGCCAATGACGGTTGGCCATCACAATATGGTGGCGTGATGCTTCAAGGTTTTTACTGGGACTCATTTGATGCAACAAAGTGGACTAAGTTGCAGAGTCAGGCACCAGAACTTGGACAATATTTCGACCTTGTCTGGTTGCCCCAAAGTGCTAATTGTGGCGGTACTTCTATGGGTTACGACGATTTGTATTGGTTCACCAATTACAACAGTTCTTTTGGATCCGAATCTGAGTTGCGCTCTTTGATACAGGCGTTCAAGGCAAATGGTATAGGGACGATTGCCGATGTGGTTATCAACCATCGAAAGAACGTTTCCAATTGGGTGGACTTCCCACGCGAGACATACAAAGGAGTGACTTACGAGTTGAAATCTACCGACATCTGTTCTGATGACGATGGCGGGGCAACGCTCAACTGGGCAAGACAAAACGGTTATTCCCTCTCATCCAACAGAGACACGGGCGAGGGATGGAGCGGTATGCGCGACCTCGACCATACCAGTGCCAATGTGCAAGCCAACGTGAAGGCATATTTGGATTTGTTGCTCAACGATTTCGGGTATGTTGGCTTCCGTTACGATATGGTGAAAGGGTATAGTGGCACATATACAAAGATGTATAATGATTATTCTAAGCCATCTTATTCCGTCGGAGAATGTTGGGATGGAACCAATACCATCAAGAATTGGATTGATGCGACGAGCAAGACATCTGCCGCTTTCGACTTCCAGTTCCGTTACACGGTGCGAAATGCCATCAACAAAAACGACTGGTCGTATCTTGGAAAACAAAATGACGGTAATTGGCCGTTGGTTAGTACGAATGTTGACAATGGTAATTACCGTCAATATGCCGTAACATTCGTGGAGAATCACGATACAGAGAAGCGCAGTAATGCCGAACAAGACCCTATTCGCAAAGATACGTTGGCTGCCAATGCCTATCTGTTGGCAATGCCTGGAACACCATGCGTGTTCTTGACCCACTGGCAAGCCTATAAGCAAGCCATCAAATCCATGATTGACGTTCGTAAATTGGCAGGTATTCACAATGAGAGTGCTACACTTAGTTTTGCAAGTACTACTTCCTATTATGCCGTTCGTACAACGGGAACCAAGGGACAATTGCTTTGCGTGGTGGGAACTGGTGCTAAGAACTATGTTCCTAATGGTCAATGGGTTAAGGTGCTGAGCGGTTACAAATACGTGTATTACCTTTCTCCATCAATGGAAACGGCTTGGATTGATTTGGCATCAGGTGATTATGAAGGAGAACAAAAGGCAACACTTTCTGCTGTCAGCCAATCAGCTAACGCTCAATTGGTTTACACGCTCGATGGAACCACTCCCACTGCCAACAGCACTAAGATAGCCAATGGTGGAACCATTGCCATTCCTGTGGGAACCACTACGTTGAAAGTGGGTCTTCTGATCAATGGCGTAGTGAGTGGAATCGTTTCCCGCCAATATAACGTAACGGAGAAAGCTCCTTTCAATCCTTATACTATCAATGTGTATGTGAATACCGATAAGGTAGGATGGAATAAGGTGAACTTCTGGACATGGGGTGGCGACAATACTCATAGTCCCAAGAACGGCAATTGGCCAGGCGACGCAGTGACCAGTCCCATTACCATCAATGGAAAGCAATGGTATCGTTCAGCCTATACCATCAATAGTGTTGACGATTACGTGAATTTCGTTTTCAGTACCAATTCTGGAAGTCCACAAACGGTTGACATCAATGACATCAAACAAGACACTTACTTTGAAATATCCACTGAAACAGAAGGTGGAAAGAACAAGGTAAACGATGTGACGAGTGAGGTTACTGCCATCAACCGTGTGCAAAACGACGCACAAAAGACAGGCGACATATATAATATACAAGGTCAGAAGGTGACCAATGCCCATTCTCTGCCACAAGGAATATATATTCAAAATGGTAAGAAAGTGGTTGTGAAATAAGAAATACCCATCCCCGCAAGCCTAAAACGGAGTTTTACATTCCAAAAACAATGGTTCGTTTGTGGTGGGATGAATGAGTTGAATGCTCTCTGCGTGAAGGAAAAGACGCTCTTCTTTCGTTCCGTAGAGAGCATCTCCTTTGATGGGATTGTTCAGTCCTGCATAATAGGCGCAATGAACGCGTAGTTGGTGCGTGCGACCCGTATGTGGAAAGAGCAAAATACGCTGTTCGTCAACCAACTCATATTCCGTAATGGCTGTTTTTCCGTCCATTTCATCGACGATTTGGTATGGTCGGTTAAGTGGGTCTGGTCGTAAGGGTAGGGAGATGGTGCCTTTCCTTTGTACGTTGGTCATGGGGCGAGAAAGCAAGGCAACATATTTCTTTTGAATGAGATGGTTGGCGAATTGTGATTGCAGATGTTTATGAGCCTCCTTGGTCTTGGCGATGATGAGCAAGCCACTGGTAGCTTGGTCCAAACGATGAACCATTTGCACACATTCAGCATCTTGGCAACGTTTGCGCATGATGTCGAACACCGATATTTCATCACTTTTCCCTGGTACACTCAACATTCCAGCAGGTTTGTCAATAACAATGATGTCTTGGTCTTCATAGACAATGCGGTCGTCAAGCAATGTCTTCATCTCTTCAACCTTGTTTTCAGGAGAGATAGAAGGAATGTTTTTCAAATTCAACATCCATGTGAGAATCGGAAGACATTTGCCTCTGCAAGCTGGATAATAATGCAAATGATGTCGGATTTCGTGTTTTGGTGAAGGACCAAACCAAAACATCGCCATGGAGAGTGGCTTGTAATGATGAAGAAAAGCATATTGCAAAAGCTTTGGTTCACAACATTCACCTGCTCCAGATGGTGGAATTTTCTGTACTGTATCAGCAAAGATTTCCAATAGATTCTTGCTTTCCCCATGAATATTCAAGATGTTGAATTGCGAGAAAAGCCAGTTTTGCAAAGCATCGGACAATTGTTTACGCAGATGTTTTACTTGCTCTATTTCCTGTAAATATGATGAATAGTATTTGGAAAGCATCTCTATAGGTTGGCTAAACATGTTCTTGATGCGCCGCAACTCAGCCTTTTGGAATTGACTTTCCCGAATCATGGCTGCATCTTCTTCCTCAGACACGTCTCCTTGTTGCCTTCGTTGGTCTCTCCGAACCTTTGCTTCTTGCATCATGGCCTTATAGTTGCTTACCGCCAAATCTCGTCTTTTCGTTTGTTCATCCAGTTGTTGCTTGGCTTTCAAAATTCGTTCATCATGCTTGAAATTCTCGATGGAATGGTTGATTTTTGTGATTTCTGCCTCGTGAACTTTGAAATATCCATCGGGTTGAAGATAGTCGAAAATGGCAGGAACAAAGTTCTCGTTATCCTCCATTCCGTTGATTTGCCCGGAATAAGCAGCCAAATATCCCAATTCCTTTTCCTCATTCTCCACGACCAACACGCCAAACATCTTGCCTTCATCACTTGGTGGGATGAGAGCCAAGAGTTTATTCACGGCCAACTGACAAAGGGGATGAGGTTCATAATCGAACGGATTGTTCATCTCCCGAGGCTTTTCGATGTTGGTTTGAAGAGGGTGGAATTTACTCATAACTTGGGCAAGGTTAATGCAAATTCACCTAAATACTTTCTGCTGCACGGCGAATGCGATTAGAGAGGTCGATGAGCGCACCACGCATCTGCTCTACTTCTTCTTCGTTGAAACCTCCCTCTCCGCCATTACCGTCTATTCCGTCCATCTTGTGGTAAAACCAAGAGGATGATCGTTGGAAGTAGGTATTCGCGAACTCACGCCATGATATACACATTAAGATATCCTTCATTTTTTTCTTCATGTCAGTAACAACCACTGGGTTTGCTGTAATCGTTTCCATAGTTTCCATATTAAACTGCCGTAAATTATTTCTGTTTTTGTTGTATAATTAAAAATATGGTTGCCGTAGCATGTTATCAAACAGTTGCTGTACAAACCAAAGTAATTCAGGGTAACCGTCTGGAAAAGACTTATTGTAGTTCCTGATGGACTCGATGAGATCTTTTTCCTCGGGTGTAACTTTGATCCATTCTTTTTCTTTTTTCATATTCCATAGTATTATTAAAATAAGGCTTTGCAAATGTACTACAAATTTTCGTATTATACAAGTTTTTACTACGTTTTTGTATTCTTATATGTTTTACGCTATTAGTGTACATGAAAATGAAAGTTTATAGATTTGTTGGAAAATATTTTTTTATTAAAATAGATTTACTAACTTTGCACTATTATTTTATTATCAACATATTTTTAACTTATTAAATTGTATTACCATGGAATTGAAAACGGAAGAATCAACACAAAAAGAACAATTGACAAAAGCGTCCGCAGGTACGTTGGAGTCTGGAGACATTTTCATTCAGATTGCTCCGTCTGAGGAGGAAGGATTACAGATAGCCTTGGAAAGTACGGTGGCTTACCAGTTTGGTGAGCAAATCAAGACGGTGATTGCTGGCACTTTGCATGGCTTGGGCATTGAACAGGCTGAGGTGAAAGCTACTGACAAGGGTGCACTCGACTGCACCATACGTGCGAGAGTAACTGCTGCTGCCGTCAGGGCAACAGGAAAAGATGTGTGGAAGTGAATTTTTGTTTAGTGTAGAGTGTTTAGTGTTTAGTGAATATTACATTATTACTGAATGCTGAATGACGGCACGATAAAAGATGAAGATTATGCAAAGATTAAGAAGAACGATGATGTTCGTTCCGGGTAATAACCCGGCAATGATGCAAGACGCATTTATATATGGTCCCGATTCTATCATGCTCGACTTGGAAGACTCGGTGACAATGGCAGAGAAAGATGCTGCTCGTTTGTTGGTGTACAACGCATTGAAAACCATCGACTACGGAGATACCGAAATGGTGGTTCGTATCAACCCATTGAATACTCCTTACGGAAAGAAGGATATTGAGGCTGTGGTGAAGGCTGGCGTTGATGTCATCAGAATGCCTAAGACGGAGACCGCCGATGAAGTAAGAGAGGTTGAACGCGAGATAGAAAGCGTGGAAGAAGAACTGGGTTGTGTGGGTCGTACCAAAATCATGGCAGCCATAGAGAGTGCATTGGGTATTGTCAATGCCTACGATATTGCCGTTGCCTCAAAGAGAATGATGGGTATCGCCCTTGGAGCAGAAGACTATTGTGCCAACCTCAAGACGCAACGTACACCTGGTGGCGCAGAGTTGTTGCTGGCAAGACAAACGATCGTGGTGGCTGCTCGTGCCGCTGGTATAGATGCTCTTGATACGGTATATTCCAACTTGAATGATATGGAAACATTCCGAAAGGAAGTGGAACTCATCAAGACACTGGGCTTTGATGGTAAGTCGATTATCAACCCTCGTCAGATTGAAGTGGTCAACGAAGTGTTTGCGCCAAAAGAGAAAGACATCATGAAGGCTCAAACCATTCTGGCTGCTATCAAGGAAGCAGAGAAGAGGGGAAGTGGCGTGATTTCGGTCAATGGTAAGATGGTTGACCGTCCGGTGGTGTTACGCGCTCAGCGTACCATCGACTTAGCAATAGCATCAGGCATTTTAAAAGAGGAGGATTTACTATGAACAGCATCAAAGAACGTGCGGCATTGATACAGGAAGCTGCCAATAAACTCAATAAGAAAATTTACCAAGACGACGGACAGACAAAGAACGTTGCTCCACGTACCAACGGACTGACCAATTCGCATAAGGTGGTGAGCTTGGAAGAAGCCATTCGCAGAAGTGGATTGCAAAACGGAATGACCATCTCGTTCCATCACCACTTCCGTGCTGGCGATAAGGTGATCAATATGGTGGTTGATAAGTTGGCTGAGATGGGATTTAAAGACCTGCATCTTGCCTCTTCCAGTCTTATCGACGTTCACGAGCCTCTGATAGAACATATCCGCAATGGTGTGATTACCCGTATCTCCACGTCAGGTTTACGTGGAAAGTTGGCTCAGGAGATTAGTCACGGATTGATGAAAGAACCCGTGATATTCCGTTCGCATGGTTCTCGTGGTAGTGCGATTGCCAGTGGAGAATTGCATATCGACGTGGCTTTCCTCGGTACTTCGTCGAGCGACCCTATGGGTAATGCCTGTGGTTATTCGCGTTCGCCCAATGCCAAGAGCATCTGTGGTAGTATCGGTTACGCATTGCCCGATGCGCAATACGCTGATAAGGTGGTGATTCTCACGGATGATTTGGTGCCTTATCCCAACCGTCCGTCAGGTATTTCCGAATTGGATGTGGATTATGTAGTGGTGGTAGATAGCGTGGGTGATTCATCGAAGATTTCCTCCGGAGCCATTCGAGATACCAAGAATCCACGCGACATCTTGTTGGCTCAGCAAGCCGCCAAGGTGATTATCAACAGTGGATATTTCAAGGAAGGTTTTTCTATACAGACAGGTTCTGGTGGTGCATCGTTGGCAGCAGTGAAATTCATTCGCCAGAGTATGCTCGACCAAGGCATTAAGGCAAGTTTCGCACTTGGAGGAATCACCGCACACATGGTGAAGATGCACGAGGAAGGTCTGATAGAGCGATTGATGGATGTGCAGTCGTTCGACAAGGTAGCGGCTGAGTCGCTCAAGAGTGACCGTATGCACAAGGAAATCTCCAGCATTGAATACGCCAGTGCCGACGAGCCTGGTTCTGCCACGCATTTCTTGGATATCGTGATCTTGTCAGCATTGGAAGTAGATGTCAACTTCAATGTAAACGTTTTGGTGGGAAGTGACGGTATCATCAGGGGAGCCATTGGCGGACACCCCGACACGGCGGCAGATTCCGCTCTGTCCATCATCGTTTGCCCATTGCTGCGTGGAAGGATTCCATGTGTGGTAGATGAGGTTACCACGCTCATCACCCCAGGTTCTACGGTGGATGTGGTAGTGACCGAATACGGAATAGCCGTGAATCCCCGTCGCCCGGAGATTGCCGAACGACTCTCGAAGGCTGGACTGAAGGTGGTAGATATCAATGATTTGAAGGCTCGTGCGGAGAAAATCATTGGTAAGCCTGCTCCTCTGCCATTCGGTGATAAGGTGGTGGGTATTGTATTGAACCGTGAAGGCTCCGTGCAAGATGTCATCAAGAATATTGTTGATTAAAAGAAAAGGAGTTTTAAAGAATAGATAAGATGGAGATTACGCTTGACATGCTCTTGGAAAGTCGTGAGAAACGTTGGCATTTGCAACGTCAATTGATTCAGGATAATCCTGGACTGACGTTGGTTTGTTTGACGGTCATCATGCCGGGAAATGTCAAGCGTAATGCTCAGTCATTGGTAGTGGCTCATGCTGCGGTAGAGGCAATCCAAGAGGCATTTGGACAATCCATCCAATGGCAACGTGAACAAGACCTCTCTACGGGATATGAAGGTTATTATCTGGTCGATATGTCTATGATAGCCTGTAAACGGTTGGCTTGTGAGATAGAAGACAATCATCCATTAGGGAGATTGTTTGACATTGATGTCATCAACACCCATGTAGAGCCCGTCTCTCGTTCCGTTATCGGGAGAGAAGGACGGAAGTGCTTGTTATGCGACCAAGATGCTCGGTATTGCATGAGAAACCATACGCATACAAGAGACGAACTACAACAGAAAATACAACAAATGATAGAGGCCTATGCGCAATGATGAGTTTGAGATTCGCCAATTACCATTGTCTGTGAAATTCGTCAGACGACAAGTGGAGTCTTTCCTTGAACAGAACGGATTGCGACTTGAACCGATGGATTACTATGCTGCCGTGTTTGAACATGGTGGCGAGGAGATATTGGCAGGTGGCGGACTCAGTGGAAACCTCATCAAGTGCATTGCCGTGAAACAGGGATTGCGTGACGCTAAGCTCAGCTTGACGATGATTTCGCATCTCATCAGTACGGCTACATCATACGGCATTCATCATTTGAAGATATATACCAAACCAGAGAACAAGAAAATGTTTGAGAGCTTGGGCTTTCAGACCATTGCGCAATCAGAACATGCTATCTTGCAGGAAAACGACCATTCATTAGCGGATTACAAGAAGAATTTGCGGAAACTGGTGGCTCATCCCTCTGGTTACAACGGCATCATCATCATGAATGCCAACCCTTTTACCAAGGGGCATCGGTATCTCATCGAACAAGCTGCACGACAAGTAGAACAGCTTTTCGTGATGGTGGTGGAAGAGGATGTGTCTCGTTTCCCATACGCTGAACGAAAGGCGATGGTGGAGAAAGGGTGTGCTGACTTGTCAAATGTAACGGTTTGCACTACTGGTAGTTATGCGGTATCTTCCGCAACGTTTCCCACTTATTTCCTCAAGGAAATCAACTTGGCTACTGATACGCAAATCATGCTTGATCTCGACTTGTTTGCTTCTCAGATTGCGCCTACGCTCAACATCAAAGTGAGATTTGTGGGTTCTGAACCCTCTGACAATCTTACCCGTAGGTATAATGAGTTGATGAAGAATGTTCTTCCCGCACGGGGAATAGAGGTGAAGGAACTGCCACGGTTGCAGATAGACCATGTGGCGGTGAGTGCTTCTTCCCTTCGTGCGCATCTTCAGGCACATTCCCTGCAACGGGCATCAGCTTTGGCATATTCTTCTACCATTCCTTATTTGATAGCCGACCTTGCTTGTCAGTCTTTACAAGAAGAGCTCGACTTAACTCCGAAGCCAGGATTGGTTGACCAGCATGATAGTGGTGCTCATCATGACATGGATTATGAGATGATGAACAAGAGCATTCGTGCCCTGCGCCCCTATTTCGTGGAATTAGCATTGCTGGGAAATGAAGAATGTAGAATGAAGAATGAAGAATGGGTTGGCGCATTGAATGAAGAATGTAGAATGAAGAATGAAGAATGGGCTGGCGCATTGAATGAAGAATGTAGAATGAAGAATGAAGAATCGTTGGGCGCAAACCCTTCTCCTTCAAGTGATTCTTCATTCTTCATTCTTCATTCTTCACTTCCCAAGGATTCTTCATTCTTCATTCTTCATTCTTCATTAAAAAGCATCGGTCTTCGTGCTGAAAAGGCGATGTATGAGGCTACGAAAGGAGTGAACACCCATAAGGGCGCATTGTTTTCGTTGGGAATCACCATTGTTGTGGCTGCCTATGAGATGCGTCAGAAAGGAAAGGTGAGTGCTGAAGACTTGCAAAAGGGAATCATGGAGATAGCCCGATTGTTCCCAGATACAAAGGGAACGCATGGTAGTGAGGTTTCTGCCAAGCATCATGTGGAAGGTGCTCTTGCCCATGCCCGTCGCGGTTATCCCGACTTGTTCGATAAATGGTTACCATTCCTCATCAATGAAGAGTTAAGAATGAAGAATGGAGAATCGGCTGAAGCCATTGCTTCTTTGCCAAGAGATTCAAAAGCGAGTCCTCTCCTTCCCACATTATTATATATCATGTCTATGCTCGACGATACCAACGTGTATTATCGAAAGGGTGAACAGGTGGCTCAGCAAGTGAAGGAAGAAGCGAAATCTATATTAAATGAAGAATGTAGAATGAAGAATGAAGAATGGGCTGGTGCATTGAATGAAGAATGTAGAATGAAGAATGAAGAATGGGCTGGTGCATTGAATGAAGAATGTAGAATGAAGAATGAAGAATCGTTGGGCGCAAACCCTTCTCCATCAAATGATTCATCATTCTTCATTCATCATTCTTCATTTCCAAATGATTCATCATTCTTCATTCATCATTCTTCATTTCCAAATGATTCATCATTCTTCATTCATCATTCTTCATTCATCATTCTTCATTCTTCATTAAAACAGTTAAACCTCCGTTTCATCTCTGAAAATATTTCGCCAGGCGGTAGTGCCGACATGCTGTCGCTCACCCGTCTGGTGCAGTCGTTAATCAGTTAGAATAAATATTATTAATCAATTTAAATAGTAACATTATGGTTGAATTAATCCAACAAGGAGTTTATCTTCTCAACGGTCAGGAAATCGTGAAAGATGCGGCTAATATGCCTGCTCCTGAAGTTGCTCGTGAAAACACAATTACTTATAACATCCTACGCGCACACGACGTAGATGGTGGTAAGGGAAAGAAGATGCGCATACGCTTTGATGCGATGATGTCGCACGACATTACTTATGTGGGCATCATCCAAACAGCACGTGCCAGTGGCTTGGAGAAGTTTCCCCTTCCATACGCCATGACCAACTGCCATAACTCTCTGTGTGCCGTTGGCGGTACTATTAATGAAGACGACCATGTGTTTGGTCTCTCTGCTGCCAAGAAATATGGTGGTATCTACGTGCCTGCCAACCAAGCCGTCATTCATCAGTATGCTCGTGAGGCAATGGTGAAGTGTGGAAACATGATCTTGGGTTCCGACTCACACACACGCTATGGCTCGCTTGGTAATATGGGTGTTGGCGAAGGTGGAGGCGAATTGGTGAAACAATTGCTCCGCAACACATGGGATATCAATGCTCCAGAGGTGGTGCTCGTTTGGTTGGAAGGCAAACCTCGTCGTGGTATTGGTCCGCATGACGTTGCTATCTCCTTGGTGAAGGCGGTCTTCGACAATGGCTTCGTGAAGAACAAGGTTCTTGAGTTTGCTGGTCCTGGCGTGAAGGAATTGCCTATCGACTTCCGTAACGGTATTGACATCATGACCACTGAAACCACTTGCTTGAGTTCTATATGGATTACGGATGATGAGGTGAAACATCATTACGAGATTCACAATCGCCCAGAGGATTTCAAGGTGTTGCAACCGGGTGACGTGGCGTATTATGATGGTATGATTCGTATCGACCTGAGTACGCAGGAGAGCATGATTGCCTTGCCGTTCCATCCTTCCAATGCTTACACCATCCACGAACTGCAAGAGAATCCCGTGGAAATCTTGCGTAAGGTGGAGGAAGATGCCAAGAAACGTTTTGGCGATAAGGTGAATGTCAACTTGATTGATAAGATTGTGAATGGTAAGGTGGTGTCTGACCAAGGTATTATCGCCGGTTGTTCGGGTGGTACGTATGATAACCTGAGTGCTGCCGCTACTATCTTGAAGGGTCAAGACGTGGGCAATGACTACTTTACCATCTCTGCTTATCCTCAATCTACTCCTGTATATATGGCTGTCACTCGCAATGGCATTGCCGAGGAGTTGCTGGAGGCTGGCGTGGTGATCAAACCTGCCTTCTGTGGTCCATGTTTCGGTGCTGGCGACGTTCCTGCCAACAATGGTTTGTCTATTCGTCATACCACCCGTAACTTCCCCAACCGTGAGGGCTCAAAGCCAGGACAGGGACAAATCTCGTTGGTGGCTCTGATGGATGCTCGTTCTATTGCTGCCACTGCCGCTAACGGTGGCGTGATCACCGCTGCCACGGATGTGGAATATGAAGATACGCACAAGCCTTACAACTTTGATGCGAAGATTTATGAGCATCGTGTGTTCAATGGATATGGTAAGGAGAATCCCGATCAAGAACTTCGTTATGGTCCTAACATCAAGGATTGGCCTACCATGTATCCCATGCAAGAGAATATGTTGCTCGAATTGGCAGCAGTCATTCACGATCCCGTGACCACTACCGACGAGTTGATTCCTTCGGGCGAAACATCCAGTTATCGTTCCAATCCTCTGAAACTCTCTGAGTTTGCCCTTTCACGTCGTGTACCCGAATATGTGGGTATCAGCAAGCGCATACAGGCGCAAGACTTAGAGCGTCGTGCTCACATTGAAAATGGAACATTGACCATTGACCATTATCCAGAGGCCATACAAAATGTAGTTAAGAAATTGTCAATGGTCAATATTCAATGTTCAATGGAAAACACGTCGTTTGGCTCTTGTGTGTTTGCCAACCGCCCGGGTGATGGCTCTGCCCGCGAACAGGCTGCTTCTTGTCAGAAGGTGCTGGGTGGTGATGCTAACATCTGCTACGAGTATGCTACCAAGCGCTATCGTTCCAATTGTATCAACTGGGGTATCGTGCCCTTCACCATTGCCAAGGATACACCATTTGAGTATGTAGCAGGCGACTTTGTGTTTGTTCCTGGCATTCGTGAGGCTATCGTCTCTGGCAAGGAGGAAATTGATGCACAGGTGATTACCAAGGAGGGTGTGAAGCCTATCCACCTCTTCTTCCAAAACCTCACCGCTGACGAGCGTACTATCTTGGAGAAAGGTTGCTTAATGAATTATTATAAAAGTAAAAAATAAATATCGTTGAGTGTGTCATGTGTGGTGTCTTGTGTTTTCAGTTTTCAGACATTTGTTCACTAAACACTAAACACTGTACACTAAACACTGTACACTAAACACTCAACATGAAACACTCAACACTAAACATTTAAAACATGAAACAGAAAATTCAAATGACTACTCCTCTCGTGGAGATGGACGGTGACGAGATGACTCGTATCTTGTGGAAAATGATTAAAGACGAGTTGATCCTTCCTTTCGTTGACCTCAAGACTGAGTATTACGACTTAGGCTTGGTGAAACGTGATGAAACAAACGACCAAATCACCATCGATTCTGCCGAAGCTACCAAGAAATATGGGGTGGCAGTGAAGTGTGCCACCATCACGCCCAATGCACAACGCATGACGGAATACAATTTGCATGAGATGTGGAAGAGCCCTAACGGTACCATCCGTTCTATCCTCGACGGTACGGTGTTCCGCACACCTATCACCATTCCCAGCATCCATCCTGCCGTGAAGAATTGGGAGAAACCTATCACCATCGCCCGTCATGCTTACGGTGACGTGTATAAGAGCGTAGAACTGCGAGTAAACGAGCCAGGTGTTGCCAAGCTGGTCTTTGATGGCGAGAGTGGCGACCATCAAGAGGTGATCATTCACAACTTCAAGGGCGAGGGTGTTCTCCAGGGTATGCACAATGTGGATAAGAGCATTCGTTCCTTTGCACACAGCTGTTTCAAGTTTGCCCTTGATGTCAATGAGAGCGTGTGGTTCTCCACCAAGGATACCATTTCCAAGAAGTACGATGCTCAGTTCCGTGTGATCTTCGATGAGGTGTTCCAAGAGTACAAGGACGAGTTTGAAAAACGCGGACTGGAATATTTCTATACGCTCATCGACGATGCGGTGGCTCGCGTCATCCGCTCAAAGGGTGGATTCATCTGGGCTTGCAAAAACTACGATGGCGACGTGATGAGCGACATGGTCAGCACCGCATTCGGTTCTCTTGCCATGATGACCTCCGTGCTCGTTTCTCCTGATGGCAACTACGAGTATGAGGCTGCTCACGGTACTGTTACCCGCCACTATTACAAGTACCTGAAGGGCGAGGAGACCAGTACCAATCCTATGGCTACCATCTTTGCATGGAGTGGGGCATTGCGTAAACGTGGCGAGAAAGATGGTATCAAGGAGCTCATGAACTTTGGCGACCAACTGGAGGCTGCTTGTTTTGACACGCTCAACGAGGGTATCTGCACCAAGGACCTTGTAAACCTCATGGAGGGCATTGAGCCAAAGGCTGTTAATTCCGCTGGCTTCATCGCTGCCATCCGTGAACGGTTGGAGAAGAGATTGGGCTAAACAGCTCAACTTCGCAAGTTGAAGGAGAATAGAAGCAAAAGGAGTTCAGAAGTTCAGACAAATGTCTTGACTCAAAAGGAGTTAAGGAGTTCAGAAGTTCAGTAGTTCAGACAAATGTCTTGACTCAAAAGGAGTTAAGGAGTTCAGGAGCTCAGGAGTTCAGACAAATGTCTTGACTCCTTGACTCCTTGAAAATTGAAGAATTGTTACTTTTGAAATGCCATAGGCATTAGATATTATAAGCCAGCCATACTGCTACCGAAAAGTAGTCCGTATGGCTGGCTTCATTCATCTAATCTCTATCCACACTCCTTCGCCTTTATCCTTGGCTTCCACAATCTTTGCTTTTACCAAGTCAACGTATTTGCGAGAATTAAGAACATTACCAACTTGTTTATTCTCTCCCACAAGGATACATCCTTTTGTATCTTTCACCGTATTGCCTTGGTGGATGCGAATACCTGAAAAGTTGGGGACACCCAACAACAGGGGCAACCATTTCTTAAACGTAGGCGAATAGGTTATTACTATGGGATAACGCCCTTCGGGAATGGCACTCTTGCCCTTTACCTTATTATCGCCACGTTTGTAATTGCGCCATTTAGGTTCTAAGGTATCGCAAAGGTAGGTCAACTTCTCACCCGTAGAATATTCGTCAACTACTTCTTCCTTGATGGATAACCTACCTATCGTATAACTGCCTTTCTTGGCTATTCTTTCTAATACAAATACCATAATCTTATAATGTGTCTTATTGTTACTTGTTACTTGTTACTTTGTTACTTGCATAATTTTTTGCCATTTGTTAAAATCAATTTTCTTTATCCAGCCATCACGTAACCAACGAGATATAATCATATTAATAGCAGATGTACTACAGACCATGTTTTTAAATGATCGTACATCATCTTTTGTAAATACTGGAGGTAATTGTTCATATACTGTTTTATTGCGACTTTTTCTTTGATTGGTTGTATTGTCGTTTTCCAATTGACTTAATAACGTTTCTCCAAACATCTTGATTTGCCCCTTCAAGCAATATTCTGCCATCAGCAGCGCAAAGTCAACACATTGTTGCGATTCTTTCGCCTTACCGCTTAGAAGATGGAAAATCACGCCACAACGGAAACCAATCACGGCAGCACGTTTACGGTAGGTGTCTTTCACACGGTCAATATCCTTGGCTGCTTCCACACGTTTCTCTTCCACCCAGTCGGCTATTGCCTTTCTCAATCGTGGGGTGTCTATCAAGCCGTTTGCCTTTCTGAGCATGTTCACCGCCTCTTGTATCTTTGCCTCGTCGTCTAATGTTCGCTTGCCAAACTTGGGCATCTTGGCAAAACTTGAATCGGGCATTTCAGCAACCAATATACGAGAGGAAAGACCGTTCTCAATGTTGTCAGCCTTGAAACATTTGCGCATCGCTCCATACGTGCCGAGCATCGTCCAGTTATACGCCACACGTACCACACCGCTTTCCGCTTGGTCTGAATTGTAATCTTGTCCCCATTCACCACGGTCGAAAGAAAGACGATAGATGTCATACTTGGAAGACCAACTGCCAGCACCATTCGTTTTCCTCAATGTGTCTAACTCTTCACCAAAGGAATAAAGCGTATGGTCACAAGAGTTTTTGAATCTTTTCAAAAGAGTAGAACATGAAACCGTAACAGGCAGCACTCTAATTAACACCTTCGGGTCTTCTGGTGCTTTCTCGTTTGCCTTACGATTCTTCTTTCTTTCCTTCCATTCTTCTTCACGCTTACGTGCAAGCGCATCGTCCTCGTCCAATTGCCGTTTCCATACATCCACCGCATTTTTGCAAACACTTTTACCGCTTGCTTGGTCGCCAAGGATTATTGACATTAAGCCAAGTTTTTGTTCCATCCCGTCACAATACCTTACACTCACCAAATCAGCATACGTGGCAGCTATAGGCATAACCGCACACAATACAGGCATTTGCATATTCTTTGGAACGCCAACCAAAGATTCTTTCAAGCCAATCGGCAAATTGCGCTTCAAGCTAATTGGCAATGTATTTGTGTTGTCGTTATCCTCTTCATCATTCATTTCCTCGTCAGCATGGTCAATGGTCAATGTTAAATAGTCAATGATAGAGGTCATCATCTTTGAAACTCCTTTCGGATTTTCCTTGCAAGCAGAATCAATGATTGATTTCAATTCCGTTTCCGACAATCCACATTTTGGCATAATCGCCAAAAGCAAATCTTTCTTATTGTCACAAATGGCTCTCAAATTAACCGCCAACTTATGCAACTTCACGTTTCTTTCTCCTGCTTCTGGTTCGCCTCCGTTACGTCTCCACCACTCAGCAATAATGTCGGAATAAGGAATATCCTTGAATGTGGAAACTGGAAGCACTTCATCCTTCAATACTTCTTCCTCACCTTTGGCGATTCCTTCCACCTTCCTAATTTCACCTTCAAACGTGAAAAGTTTTTCACTCACATACTTCGTATGATCATGCGGAACCATATAGATACACCTCGAAACATCTTTCACGGCCTTGTCGGGCGTAAATCCCGTAATGGTAGCCATCATTTCCTGCGCTTGTTCGACAGTCATCCCTTCTGGAAGTTCCACCAATACATGAGTACCCTTGCGCACAGATTCCTCTACCAACAAAACCGTCAACGGTGATTGTTTAACGGTCAATGATGAAAGAATCTCGTCCGTATGCCCTTTCTCGTCAAAGTCAAGCATCAAGCGGTTAAGCGGTTTCAGCGCGTCCGCTATCGCCCTGTGGTTATCTTTAAACTCCGCGCAATGAGGAGTCCATACTGGCAAGCGGTGTTTCAGTTGCTCGTCGCCTTTTCTGATACGTTCGCACATCTGCGCCAGCCAAGGCTCTTTGCGTAAACTCTCCCATTCCTCGCGTGTGGCTGGTTGGCAGGGAGCACCATGTCCCCTGCCAATCGTCGTGAAATATTTGCTTACTCCCATACGGTTTCCTCCTTTCTCGTTTTAAGGTAAGACATAATCTCGTCCGCTTCCTCAGCGTAGAGCGACTTCATGAGTGTCAACCCCAAGTTTTTCGGGAACTTGAACGTCACATAGACGAATTCCTGAGTGAGTCTGCGCTTAGTTGGATTGTCTTTGCGCCAAAGTGGGCGAGTCATTTCTACCATGCCATGACGTGACCTATACAACAATTCACGCTTCCTTCCCGTATTCGTGCGGTATGCCTTGAAGTGGCTCGTGCCGTCTTCCTCGATGGTCATGCGCCCTCTCGGTCGTCTGCAACCGCCAGTTGTTACTCTCTCGTCCACCCATCCGCAGGGATAGATATTTACGTCACCGTTTACGTGGAATCTTGTTTGCGTGTCCATTCCTATTTCGCCAGCTAATATTTGCTGAACTTGATATTTTTTCTTTTGCATATTGAGTTGAATTTGCGAGAGAAGTTTCAGAAATCCGATGGCCATCTATTCGCGAAAAACTCCATCCGCTTCAACTCTGGTTAATAATTTTGAATGTTACTTGTTTATTTTCACGATGTCAGTAGCCAAAATCTCTTGGAATGTTTGCCCCTGATATTCGTGCGTAGAGAAACGGAGCGTGGCGGCAATCACGTCACCCTCGTTGAACCTGCACTCTGCCAAGTTGCCCAGCATGGAGCACACAAATTCGTTTTCAAACTTTGAGCTTCCTAATTCACGCAACACGATGTTGCACTTCTGAATTTGTCCACTCTCTGTCTTTTGACTTTGTACGCCGAAAGTCTTGCCTTGGCGTATCACTCTTAGAATCTTTGTTTCCATATCTTTCTTTGCCAATGCCGTTAGTGGTCGATTGACAATGCAAAGGTAACAAGTTGCGCAGGACATCAAACTCTTTTAATTCTTGGTTTCCGACAATGTTTCCAAGACTGATTGATATTTCCGAAATTACTTCCATGAAGATGTTATTTGCCCTTATTATACAAACACAATAACCGTCTTACAATATTTATTCTACGTTGTGTCTCCGTTACATCACAATCCGAGAATTTCCAATCTGGAAATGGTTTGTTCTGAAGGACATACTTGTCTGAAATTGTTGAATTAGAAGGAACATTCTCTATTCCTTTATCTAAAAGGTATTGACGGAAGGACTTGACAGAATTGAACATCCTAATTCCTTTCAGACTTCCCTCCTGTACCGCACTATAAATCCATGCAAAATCATAGCGGTTTGCAATTACACTCTTCTCGGCAACAATTGCCTTGATGGCAAAGTCGAATCTTTCCATCGGTGATTTCCTCTGGAACTCATCTGTACTCTCCACGTCTTTCACTTCGACAATCTCCATTTCGGGGATTACCTTAACCAGTTCTTTAATCAGTGCCATTCCATTATCAGGAACGACCATTTTAACCTCCTTCATTTTATCGAGTTTGTGAGGAAGAAGTTTTGAAACGTGCGCACATTTCTCTTCGAAGGTTTCTCCACTCATCTCGAATTAATAAATGATACTTATGACTACCCTAAAACGTTAGTTCAGGTTTACTCATAAAATCACAACTCCACTTTGGAATTGCGATGCAAAGATAGTATGGGAAATTGAATAAAATGGTTCGTATTTATACAGACACAACAAAAAAACGAGTCGCAACAAAGCGATTCGTTCATATGTGCTGAAGTTACAATACTCAAGATAGCTAAATGGCATTTGAGCCGTATGTATTGGTTGGTTTTATTAATCATGAAAAACGGCTCGCATATGAACGAGCCGAGTACAAAGGTATATAAAATCCCATCCTTATTGCAAGGATGGGGAGAGTATTATTTGGATTTATGCTTTTTATGATTAGGCAATCCGTGTGTTATTATGATTACTATTTATCTCTGTGTATTATGAGTTTGTAACCATCTATAGTTATTTTACCAAGTTTCTCTATAGCAGATTGCCCCAATAGCAGTGGCGCATTTAGTTGTGGTACAATTGATGCTATAACATTTTTCAAATGGAGTCCACCAATTTCCACATCTTTTATGTTCACAACGAGGACTTCGTCAACAGTACCATCAGCTATCATTGATTTAGCTTTACCAGTAAAATCATCGTCTGATAGCACTTCTGCATCAATTAATCTTTCTGCAAAATCTGATGACAAACTAATCGCGCCAGCACCTGTGTCAAAAATAAAATCAGCTTTCAATCCATTTATCTTACAGGGAACATAATAGACCGAGTTTCTTTTATTCATTATTATAGTTGTAGTGGACCCCTGATTCTCATATGATATTTCATTCTCACTTGAGCTACTTTTATGCTTAAGCATTATATCGAGTATTTCTTCAGCCGATTCTTCACCGTTTTCCTTTGCTTTGTTCATCCAGTAGATAGCTGTATTAATATCTTTTTTGGTTTCCAAACCCTCGTAATAGAATATACCCAGACTAAGTTGAGCGAAGGAATTACCCTTCTCAGCGGCTTGCTTGTACAGAGAAAAAGCCTTTTTCGTATCTTTATTCAAACCGATACCATTTTCATATAAAAAAGCGAGATTGCCTAATGCATATTCATCTCCTTTGCTTGCAGCTTTATTATACCAACTGATAGCTTGGGATATATCCATCTTTACGCCATAACCATTTTCGTAACATACTCCTAAATAATATTCGGCATCTTTATCTCCTTGTTGCGCTGCTTTTTCAAACCAATAAAAAGCTTGGGAATAATCTTTCATTTCATAATAGACAAGACCAAGATAATACTGTGCTAAAGGAAAATCATTCTCTTCTGCTTTTTTAAACCAATAAATTGCTTGTTTATTATCCTTTTTGATGGCACCTTTACCTTCATAATATACAAGGCCTACATTATACTCTGCACCCTTATAACCATTCTCTGCTGCCTTTTTGTACCAATAAAGCGCCTGGGGATAATCCATTTTATCTCTATATTCATCACCAAGAAAAAATTGTGCAATGGGAAGCCCTTTTTCTGCTGCTTTTTGATACAATTCAACTGACTTTTCTTCGTTTTTCTTAACCCCTTTTCCAATTGCATACATAAGGCCTAATTGGAACAATGCTTTTGCATAGCCATTCTCTGCAGCTTTTTGAATCCATTCAACTTCTTTTGCTGAGTCCTTATTTACCCCATTTCCATTCGCATACATAAGTCCTAAATTATATTGGGCTTTCGCATTTTCTTGATTAGCGGCTTTACGATACCATTCTGCTGCCTTTACCAAGTCCTTATTTACACCTGAACCCTTTTCATACTTTTGTCCAAGATAATATTGAGAATCGGAATCACCTTGCTCGGCGGCTTTAAGGAACCACTCTGCAGCTTTTGCCAAATCCTTAATTACCCCAGAACCTTTCTCATACATCACTCCAAGATTGAATTGAGAATCTGGATCACCTTGCTCGGCGGCTTTACGATACCACTCGAATGCTTTTGCTAAGTCCATATTCACTCCAGAACCCTCTTGATACATTGCTCCAAGATTGAATTGAGCATTGGTATTACCTTGCTCAGCGGCTTTACGATACCACTCAAATGCTTTTGACAAGTCCATATTAACACCAGAACCTTTCTCATACATATATCCAAGAATGCATTGAGCATCTGCATTACCTTGTTCTGCAGATTTACGAAACCAATCAAATGCTATTTCTAAATCTCCCTCAACCGCTTCACCATTCTCATAAATATATCCTAATTCTAATTGGGCCTCATCATTACCTTGCTCTGCTGCTTTTTGATACCACTTAAAAGCCAAATGCAAATCTTTATTTACCCCGTTTCCGTTTGCATAACAATCACCTAAACTTTTTTGCGCTTTATCATATCCTTGCTCTGCTGCTTTTTGATACCATTGTGCTGCTTTATTGTAATCCTGAGTCACACCCCATCCTTCTTCATACATAAGGCCTACAAAATGTTTCCCAAAATAGTTATCATTATTTGCAGATTTACGTAACCACATCATAGCGGTTTCGTAATTTTCAGGAACACCTTCTCCATTAATATACATAATGCCTAAACGAGCTTGAGCATAAGAATTGCCTTCGTTTGCTGCTTTTGAGAATATGGCAAAGGCATTCTTGTAATCTTCTTTGTTAAAATAATCATCTCCCTTTTGCATTTCAGGAGAATTGTCTATTTGTGAATATACATTACCACTAAATAGTATTAAAAATAACAGAAAAAATGTAATCCTCATATCGTTCTTTATTATTTTATTTCTAACAATCGTCAGTTTCCAATGCAATTATTATACTAAGTTGTCATAAATCATCTTACATAACTATCTACTATATTGATAATTCGTTCTTCCAGAGCATTATTGTCTTGTATACAGTTCTTATTATTATTGATTTGATATCTGAATGCAAAGATACAAAACATTTTATGTATTTATAAAAAAGTATATAATTAATTTGCACAATCAAATTATTATCGTACCTGTACACCCGAAACAAGTTCGTTTCACCCAAAGATGTTTTTTCATAGTATTAGATTTTAAATAGCGCAAAAGCGCACAGGGTTCGCAGAGGAGAACCCTTTTTTAATTTATTTCAAACGCAACAAACGCAACAAACGCAAACTTTTTACACAAATGGTAGTAACAAAATAACAAATAACAAGTAACAATAAGATAGGGTATATATGATATTTAAACTTATATTAATATATTATTATAATAATATATTAATATAATTATATATATGCTTCACTATTATATATAGTGTCTTATTGTTACTTGTTACTTGTTACTTGTTACTGTTTGATTATAATGTGCATGTTTCCATACTGCATAAACTATGTATAAGCATTGCATAAATATTCTTTACCAAACGTAAACACTGCGTTTTACTTTTTTAACATGAAAGTAGTGCTTTCTTAACAGATTTTTGCACCTTTTGAAAGCCCGATTTTTGGTGATTGGGGAATTTAGAAGTAACTTTGCATCACGGTTAGAGAAAGAGAGGTGAGGAGAGAGAGGTGAGAGAATAGCCACGGCTGCTGGAATCTCAATCAAGAAACTCAATCAAGAAGACTAATCTCTCACTCCTCACCTCTCACCTCTCACCCCTAATTATTAACAACAACACAAACAACAATGCTGAAGTACAAACTTTATCAAGAGAAACGAGACAATGCCTTTAAAGGCAAGTGGTACGCACGTGTGGCAGTAGATGAGACCATCGACCTCAACGGACTCGCCAAGCACAT